>OLJA01001056.1_pt1 | contig 15311 bp, 9 predicted proteins | sample 1601401 | NCBI WGS metagenome assembly OLJA01 (sample SAMN01915217, study PRJEB22387) | human gut metagenome | isolation source: stool | host: Homo sapiens | place: USA | reverse complement strand
CGCCGGACAGCTTGCCAGACCATTCGGCCGCCGCGATGCCAGCACAGTATTTTTTATTACTGTTTGGCTGATTGCTGATTTTGCCATCTACGCCGGTTTTAAAAATCTCCTGTAGGCGGCGTGTCAGCTCATGACCCCATACGCCGTCAACCAAGATCTGCTGCTTTTGGGCAGCGTCTTCTTCTGCCCCTCCGTAAGTACAATACTTGGTGTGGCAGTTGATCCAGCCCGCGCCGGATAACAGTCGTCCCCAGCTTGTGTTTTTGATCTCTGTCACCGTATAGCTTCCCTGATCCGTGATCATGCCAACAATACGGCTGTCTGCGTTTGGCTGTTCTCTAATATTAAGGTCGGTATTGACCTTGTAAATACCAGGCTCATATTTTCCGCTTTCTGGCTGTTCAGCCGATGCCTCGCCGCTGATCAAGCTCTTAAACCGCTCCCAATCCCCTCTCTCGATGATCTGGCTCGGGCAGTGCTTGCTACAGATATCATAGTGGCGGTATACGCGGCTGGCCGGGATGCCGGTCTCCCGCATGATCTCTTTGACGACCGTGGCTGTGTTCTGGAAGGCCTGCTCATAGTCATATCCTTTTTGCACGCACATTTCCACGCCGATGCTGCTACGGTTTCCATATTTTCCAAACAGATTCGTTCCTCCGTAATTGACGCCTACATGCCAGCATCCGCGGCTGTGTGGTGCTGCCTGATACGCCGTTTCTCCATCATCAACGTAATAGTGGGCAGACATATTGGACAGCTCACCATTATGCTGCGCTTCTGCGTGTGTGCGGGCATCGGCGCCCGCTCTGAAATTATCTGTGTTGTGGACTACAATACACCGCGGATCGTTCTCTTCGTAGGTGTTCTGGTTGCTGATAAAAGATCTGTCAATTCTCATGATACTTCCCTTTCTCCGGCAGATTTGCGCCGGCGCAAAAGAGGACGGTTATTGGCCGCCCTCACTCTGTTTTCTGTGTCTGCTTGATAATCTGATTCACATAGTTGCTCAGCCCAGCGACGAGAATTCCCTGCGTGACCGCCGTAAATACTGCCATTGCCGCCTGCTGACCGGTGCACACCTCACTGGTGGCCAGCACCCAAATCGCGCAAAGTACAATGCTCACACCACCCAGAATCAGTGGAATATACTTGTCCTTTACAGCCTGTGCCTGTTTCAGGCCCATGCCCAGGAAGTACAGGACAATAGCTACAATGATCAGTTCCGGTTTTACATAATTCATAATCTGTTCCATGTCAATCGCCTTTCTTTTTTAAGTGTAATTCATCAATTTCCTGCTTCATCTTTGTGATCATACCGTTTCCACCAAGCACATGATAGGCTTCGTACATCTCGCAGAAGTTCTGGTATGCATAGGATGGGATGTCTCCAAGCTGTGTGTACTTGCTGTGGTACTCAATCAGCTGGACTCTGAGTAGTAACATAGTTCCCTTACTGTTCGCGTCTCGATCCCTTTTCTGATTTTTTAAGAGCCAGACGATGTAGCCCAGCAGCACTGGAAGTGCTATCGTATATGTCTGCATTAATATTTCATTCACTGCTCTGTCTCTCTTTCCCACTATTGAACGCAGAAGAAGGACCGTTTCCGGCCCTACTCAGTTTTTCCCTTTTCTTCCAGCTCTGCAGTGTACTTATCATACTCGTCCCAGATGTCATTCTCAAATTTATCAACAACATCATCGATATCCTTTTTATTGGCACGATACTTTCTACCGTTGTTGATGTAGCGATTGATGATTGGAACATCCGGATGTTTTGCATCCATATTGGCGTCCATAGACACAACGGTCTCGCCGTCAACTGTGATGATTCCAGAATAATGAATGTCCTTTGTGTAAGTTGCTGATACTGCCATATTTTTGTCCTCCTAAAAATTAATTTGTATCTCCAGAGATATTATCTCTCATGGATTCAAGTTCACTTCTTAGATCCGCAACCTCTACTTCAAGGTTCGATCTTCTTTGCTTTTCGAGTTGAAGCTCATGCGTTATTATAGCAATCAAATTAGTATATACCATACTATAAGTATCAATATAGCTATCCTCAGTGTTCTTCCTGTCGTGGTGTACCAGATCCAGCTCGTCTTCTCGGATTCCGAGTTCTCGCATGGCTTCTACGACATCCTGTGCGACGAATCCATAACAAATGCGCCCATCACCGTCAATCATCCGATACTGAACTGGTTTTAAGCGATCGAACAGCTCTGAATGAATATCCGTCTTATTGATCTTGCTCTCACCGAGTGGAAATATGTTTGTTTTGGCGCGGCGATCGGATGTGACCTGTGGGGAGTTTTTAACAATCAAACGCTCCCATACTCTTCCACTATCTCCTAACATAATCTTTTCGGAGTACGCCTTGGTCGGTGCGAACGCTCCAGTATACACTCCTCCAGACCAGCCACAGCCATAAAATTCGACCTCTGCCTGATAACCTTTATTCTTTGATTCAAGAATAATGCTACCGTTACCAATATCGAGGTTTGCTTTGTTGTTGGCATCCGAGTAAGTATTTACAACAAAAGAATTGTCAACAGCTCCGGCTATACAGCTTCCAGAAGAACTTAATGTCTCCAATACAGATTCGTGGACACCTTTAATATCCACATATTCGCTCTGGATTGACAGAGCCGCATTGCCGGATTTTGTTTCAACCAAAATCTTACCGACACCGCCACATAACTCAATAACCGCATCTTTTGCGTTCTTTCCAAGCTGTATCAACTTATCACCATAATATGCGAGTGTCATTCCTGCCCGGTTAAGAATCTCAAATGCTGATGCTGAAATCTTAGTCCGATAACCAGACCAAGATCCGCTGGTTTTATTACCAACTTCCAATCCGGTCCCATCAGTAAACTGCATAAAGTTGGTGGCTGTTTTTGCTGCTTGTAAAGGATTCGCATTAATTGAACCAGATGGTAAAGAAGCTAATTTGGTTGATGTCCACGTCACTGTATATGGACCAGAACCTTGAGTATAGTTAAATACTCTCAGCTGTCCATACGGTTCATTTAATCTTGTTATAAGGCCCCACGTTGAAGTAGTCTTTTTATAAATCCATAACGACCATCCGCCTGAAGATCTTAGGAAATCCAATCCAGGATCTGAGTTATTTGCAGAGATAAAACTAAACTGGACATCTGTTGTCTCAAAACCTCTGCCACCAAGTTTAAATGTTGTTGGCTGATTTGCATACGAACCTGTGATCTTTATTGCAGCAAATTCGACATAAAGATTTGACTCACCGTTTCCATTTACCGTATGCACTACCTGATTTGCGTCCTTACCTGCAGCGCCCTGTGGACCTCGAGGACCTGTTGCGCCGGTTGCACCTTTATCTCCCTGAGGACCTTTATCGCCTTTTACACCTTGAGGACCTTGTGGTCCCTGAGGACCAGTTACACATACAGCTGTTGTCGTTGAAGTCGTGTTGTCAGTATAGGTAATCACCGATCTCGTCCAAATATATTTACTGTTCTCCCATCCAGGATAAGTCGTTCCCCATGAACCGCCATTCAAAGATGTCGCAGAAGTTGATTTATAATACTGCTCTACAATGGATTTGACACCGTTACCGGTTGCTCCAGTTCCGCCAGTAGCTCCGGTTTCACCTTTATCGCCCTTGTCTCCTTTTGCACCTGTAGCGCCTTGTGCCCCAGCAATGCAGACTCCATTTTGATTTGGAGAATAGGTTTTGTTTCCAGACCCATCAATTGTTACTGTACGACTCCACATGTACTTTCCATTGACCCAAGTCGGTGCTATTGTTGACCATGATCCTCCAGAAAGAGAAGTCGGCGATGTCGAAAGATAATACTCAACATCGACATATGATACATAGTCCTCCGGTGCTGGAGTCCAGTCAGTTGCAGTATTGCCTTTTTCGATCTTAAGGTTTTTAAACTGATATGAGACCCCAACATTACTGTTCATTCCAGTAAAATATGTATTCTGTGAAGTTCCGCTAGGCAATGTTGCTGCTGATTTTACAACCCATACCAGTTTTGTCCATACATTCGCAACTGTTTTGTTGTTTACGGCTTTACATGATTGTATCAACATGTTTGAACTGTCACCATGTCTAAAGCCTGGATCCATCGATGTAGAAACACTTGCTTTGACATCTACGGATACGGTATAATTCGTGTCAGCCTCCCATTTTGTGCGTCCAATATAAGAAAACTGTATTACAGACCATCCGGATTGTTTTACCGAATCTCGTGTAAGTTTACATGTATTAACCCCAGTTTCGGATACAGATTCTTTGGAATAGCCGCCAGTTTGCATTGACCAACTCCATCCGGTTGTTCCTTTGTTAGTATTCATTGCTAAATTTCTTCCGCCGACGACAATTCCTTCCGGTGTGCTGCCGACGTTGTAAGCAGTTGAAGTTGTATTATCCGTATAGATGATGATCGTACGAGTCCAGAAATATGGTTTGTCCGCACTTGTCGCCGGAGGAGTTGCTGACCATACTCCAGTAGGGATCGTAGTTCCAGACGAACTTGCCTGATATGTTACTGCAGTAGATTTAACGCCTTTTCCACTTGCACCAGTATCGCCCTTAGCACCTGTAGCACCCCTCGGGATAATTGTATGGCTTATACACAAACCTTTCAGATCTCCAGATGCAGTATTACTCCGATAATAAGCAACATGAGCATTTTTTGTGTCCGTTGCAGTTCCAACGATTGCAAACATATCACCAATCCGGCAACCATTACGGATACCAGATGTGCTGGACCAAGTTTCTTCGTGATTAATCGTTCCATATGTTGTCCACCGAGACTCGATGAAGGCATCTCTAACCACATTTGCCACAAGACTATATCCCTGTGAACCAGTAGCCCCTGTAGCACCTTTGTTACCATATACACCGATAACTCGTTTTGTTGTGTCTACAGTTGTCCCATTTGTATAAGTAATTGTCTCGTAGTTCCAGAGATATTTATCGCTCTCTGTCATTGTCGGAACGGTGGATGACCACGATGTAGGAACAGTCGAATTGGATGTGGAGACTGCGTAGTGCTCAGTAATGCTTTTAATGCCATTTCCGGTTGATCCGGTATCACCTTTATCCCCTTTACTTCCCTGATCACCGTATGATCCAATGACGCAAGGCATAGTTGTACTCGCCACGGTTCCGTCGGTATACTTCACAACCTCATAATTCCAAAGATACTTCTTAGCCGCAGACACAGACTGGACAGCTGTTGTCCATCCACTCGTCGCCGTTGTAACTCCGCTGGAAGATGCCGTTGCCAGGTAATAATTGACTACTGATCCAATACTCTTTCCATTGGTGCCATTTGCACCATTGGTTCCCATACGGCCGACACTATATATCGTGGATGTTGTGTTGTCAGTGTAAGTGATGATTGTACGTGTCCACAGATACTGCCCCGCGGATGCAGATGGCACAGACCCAGACCATGTGCCAGTTGGAACTGTTGTTCCGGAAGTTGAAACCTGGTATGCAACAGATGTCGATTTAACCCCCTTACCCGTATCACCCTTATCACCTTTGGCTCCAGCCTCGCCTTTGATTTTCGCCCACTTATACATTCCGACACTTGTAGGATCATCTTTTGCATAGTCCACGCATGTTCCGATATAAGCGCCAATATCCTCACCACTGTTCCCGGTGAATGTCTTCCCACCGTCATTACTATATTTGATGTGCAGATAACTGGTTTTCCCGTCTGCTCCATTGGTACCTGAAATTCCCTGTTTTCCCTGTGGCCCCTGCGAACCTTCCAGCTGCTGCCAGCTGTACTTCTTCGGATCATCCGAATCCGTCTGTGTAAAATCCACATACGTTCCAATGTATTTTGACGGTGTCTCTGTCATCTGAGACGCAGAGGTCGGATTCGAAACTGCAGAATACTTGATGTGAAAATACGTCGTTTTTCCATCTTTTCCAGCAATACCTCGCTCCCCCTGTGGTCCCTGGATTCCCTGCAGTCCCTGCGTGCCCTGCGGTCCTTGAATCTTTGTCCACTTGTATTTAGATGGGTCGGTAGAATCTGCCTTTGTATAGTCCGTATACACACCGATGTACGTCTTACCGGTTGATTCAGTAATAGAAAAGCCTGTCTTTCCATCCGCACTCGTTGCATAAGCGATATGAAAATACGGTGTTTTTCCATCTGCTCCCGGCTTTCCTTGGATTCCCTGCGTACCATCGGCACCTTTAATCTTACTCCAAGCATATTTCGTTGGGTCTGTGCTGTCCGCTACGACCTCATCTACATACATTCCGACATAATCACGATCCGAATCAGAAACGGAGAAACTGACCTTTCCATCAGAGCTATTTGCATAAGCAATATGCGTATACGTGGATTTGCCACTTTCGCCCTTTGGTCCCTGGATTCCCTGATCACCCTTATCGCCCTGCAGGCCGCGCAGTCCTTGCTCGCCCGGATCTCCCTTATCTCCTTTCGGCCCCTGAAATTTGCTCCAACGATACTTCGCCGGATTGGTGCTGTCAGCCTTGATAAAATCCACGTATTGGCCTATATACGTTTTATCGACGGCGTTGGTTGTCGAAAAGCCTGTCTTTCCATCCGCGCTTGTTGCATAAGCGATATGCAGATAACTGGTTTCACCATTCGCACCGTTTTCTCCAGGGGTTCCATCGGCGCCGTCCTCTCCGTCATCGCCCTGAAATTTTCGCCAGGTGTACTTGGTCGGATCTGTACTGTCCTCCAATATATAGTCCACATAGGTACCGATATATTTTCCTGTATCCTTCCGCAACTGATTTGCTGTCGGGTTCGGAACATCAGCATATCTCACATGGAAGAAACTAGTCAGACCATTCTTTCCGGGCTCTCCCGCAATTCCCTGCTCTCCAACAACCTTTACCCAGGTATAGATGCTCGGGTCTGTAAGTACCGGCTGTTTTGTCGTCTGATTGTATGCGATACCCATGTATGTCTTTCCAGCTGATTTGAGCGATATTCCGCCGCCCGTTTCCGTATCAGCAAACACAACCCAAGTGTAAAACGTCCGGTTCTTTGCCAGTTTTTCAAATTGTGAAGCCAGACTTTCCATCTTTTCCGAAATTCCACTTGATTTGAGTTTATATTCGCCCAGCGTTGCTGTGTATTCATCATTACAAATGGAAGATTCCAATTTCATGATTCTCGCAGACAAATACAGTTCTCCGGTATCGTCTACAATATTCACCGTATCGCCGATTTTAATCCCATCCGGCAGATACGCCAGCTCTACTTCATAGGAAACAGCCGCATCGTAGATCTTTTTCAGTTTGGAAACGGCACGATTGCACAGTTCCGACTGGCTGGTAGTATCGTAAGTGTACGACTGGACGATATGTCCCGTACCACTTCCTTTTTCAGATAAATAACGGCTCCATTTCGCCACGGCACTTCTGGAATACAGAGTGCTGCCGGACAAATAGATGTCGCCGTCATCGTATTTGTATCCCTTTAAAGTGATTGGCGTCTCGCTTTCTTCCGGATAGCCTCCTGTAACAGACAGTGCGGTCGCCAGATCTTCCACAGAGCTCTTTACAATGATATTGTTGATCTCCCGGTTGATCCGCAGCTCCCTGCCGCTGTCTGTTCCCCGTTTTTTATGTAGATTGATATACTTGTGCCGGGTCCGCAGCCGATCGATCTCAAAACTGTACGATACCTCCGCATCAAACTGTGTGGCAACACTCAGAATTCTCTCCGAAGCTGTTGTTTCCCCCTCCCAGGACAGTTTTCTGTTCAGATTGCTGACCTCGTTCAGTCCTACTTCAAAACCGGAATCGTAGCTGAATTTCTCAACGTAATAGCTCGCCGGGTATGCTTTGTCGGCCGCATAGGCTCCAACCGTTTCATTCAGTAGATCCATTCCTGCGTCTTCTGCATAAATTTCGACTTCCTGTTTAAAAACATTCTCCTCACTGGTAATGATGGTATAGAATTCCTCTTCCTCTCCATTCTTTCTGAGAATGTAATTTCCGACTGCCCCATACCGAGAAGCTTCTTTTCTCGTTTTTTCTGTATAATTCAGTGTAAATTCAAGTGTTGCAACACCAGCTTCTACTTCTTCCGTTTTCAGGTCGTCTGAAATTCTCAGCCCTTCCGGGAGATGTGTACTCGCCTGCCCCAGAATATTCATATGTCTGTCCGTAAAATACAAAATCACAGAAACACCTCCCTGTATTTCATCGTAAACTCTGGTTGTGTTGCCCAGTTCGAAGCGATACATTCGATCTGATTCGTCCCAGGTTTCAAGTAGAACCCTTCCCAATCATTTCCAAGTGTTCCAAGATCCTGCCGTGGAAGCCCCTGCAATGTAACATCTCCATTGCTGCAGTCTGCCGTTAAGATCTGGTTTGCTGCAAATTTGTTCGGGATATCTCGCCATTTCTCTACATTGTCGATGCGGATGGAAATCCCACGGAAATAATTTCTCGTAACGAATTGATTTCCCGTATCTCGCGCTCCCCACTGTCCAATGTAAAGTTTTACACTGCATACTTTCGTGTCTTTTAATTCTGGAACTGTAAATTCTTTGTATCCACCAAACCAGTAGAAACGTATTTTTTCGCCGCTCTTTAAAATATCGCTATCACCATGCAAACGATTATATGGATTGGAATCGTCTCTGTAGCATGGTTCAAATGTATATTTCTTTACAACTCGCGGTTTATTTCCACCTACCCACATGCACATAGCTGCTGTGTTTCCGCTCATGTCATTCTTATAGATTTCCTGGCAACAAATCATTTTTCCATTTGTATCGCAAAAAGCAACCGCCTGGCATCCTGTCTGCCCCATCAAACCCGTCTCAAACCAGCTGTTCACGTAACAATATAGATTAGCAGATCCCTTCGTTCCGTTTGAATCCACAATCGGAATTGTTTTCATTGCCCCGTTCCATCCATTTTTATTTGCCGTTGTAGCATATCCACTGCTGGCCAAATACAGCCCCTGTGTTCCGTCATAAACGTCCATAATGCTCAATTTTCCAGCTGTTTTGCTTGTGTCATGCAAAAAATTATTTCCTGTGTCATCTGTCCATTTCGTATCTTTCGCCCATATCCTGCTGTCCTTATAGTTTGTTACCATTTCACTTTTTTTGTACATTTCGCCATCCGCTTCATCTGGATCGCCAAACTGGAGGATTTTCTTTGATTCATTCACGAAACCGATCATGCCATTGTCGCTTTTCATTTTCGCTTGGAAGGACGGAAATGCTTTGTACGTGCCATTGTAGGACACGACGAACGTTTTCCCGCCATCTGCAGTCGGGCTTACGGTAAATTCTTCCACGGAATATTTGAATGGATCCGCGCAGTAAAATTCCAGCTCCGATGTAATCGAGTTCTTTCCTGCAGGCACCTCACCGGCTCCCTGCTTTGTTCCGATATAATATTTGTCCGGCTCATCCGCAAAAATAAGAGTCGCCTGTTCTTCATCCAGAAGAGCATTCAGCTTGTTATACGCACTACGAAAAGCCGAATTATCTTCAGCAATCAGTTGATATCCAACCACAATGGTTCTTGGTTGATAGCGTTTGCGCCGGTATTTCGTACCATCGGATACGCCAGTTTCCAGATCTGTAATCTCCGTCCCTAAAACTTCCCGGCCAGACACATATAGTGTCCGGTAGCCGGGAATCACATTTTCCAAATAGTTTCCATTAAACATGAGAGCCTCCGAAGGCAGGTTCTGCCCTGGGTATCGCTCTGTGGTATCTACAAAGTTATACATTTATTCGCCTGCCTTTCTTTCGGTTCTCCCTTGTCTCCTGTTTCTCAATTTCTTCTCGTGTATACGTTGCAGTCGCTTTTCCAATCTCTCTTCCGTCCAGATTAACCGGTACGTAGATGGTATACTTTCCGCTGCTGCTGTACTGGTAACTGTCGTTCAGATCTTCATAGCCTGTCCGAAGGCTCATTCCGATTTCCGGTGCAGGTGTAAGCTCCGGAATCTGTATCAGCTCCATGGCTGCCTGCTTTGCTTCCTGAACATGATCCATAATGCCGTTGATCCAGCCAATACCGAAATAGTTGCCCAGCTTATCCGCAACCCGTGACGGACTGTGAATCTGTGCTTTCGCGCGGATTGCCGCCTCTGCAGCAGCCGCAAGCTGTGCCGCCACTGCTCTTACATGGCCGACCTGGCTTGCCATACCGTTTGCGAGTCCCATGCCAATGTATGCACCGTACGAATAGGTGTTTATGTTGCTTATAGGTGTCTTTGCCGCATTTGCAAGTGCACGTGATGCGCTCGTTACAGCACTGTTTTTTGATCGGATCCCATTTGCCATATTGTTTCCAATACCCTGTCCACTGCGAAGTGCCGCTGGTTCTGTCGTTTTCAACGCAGCATTCACTGCTTTTGAAACGTTTTTAGCGCTGGAAACTGCTTTGGTTCCACTGCTCGAAATTGTACCCGAAAAATTACTCATCGATGTAGACGCAACATTATTTAAGGTAGTCAAGCCGGTATCCATACCCTCTGTGACCGCTGCTCCCGCGTTTGTTCCAGCCGAAAGCAAAGTCCCATTGCCATTGCTGATCCCGGCTGTAAGCGCGCTAATTGCTGTGTCTCCGACACTTCCCGCGGATGCTGCAACGCTTCCAATGCCAGCCTGAATCCCGGCCGCTGTACTACTTGCCGCTGTATTTCCGAGCGAATTCGCCGCACTTGATACCTGCGAACTTCCGGCATTAATTCCGGATACCGTACCAGACGTTACGCTTTTTCCGCCTTTTTCTCCTCCTGCACACCAGTCACTGATATTGCCGAAAAACTTTCCGATTTTTCCACCCAACTTGGAAAGCCCACCGAAGATTCCTTCTCCAATGGCCAACACTACCTGCTTTCCGACTTCCAGCCAGTCTGTCGCCATAATTGTGTCAATCATAGCAGACAGCACCTGCGGCAATGCTTTCAAAAGCTGTGGAATCGCACCTATAATTCCCTGTGCCAATGTTCCGATAATCTGAGCTGCTGTCATCAAAATTGTAGGAAGATTCTGTAAAATTCCCTGTACAAAAGAACTTAGTGATTGAATTGCAGCATCAATCAGTGATGGTAAATTCTCAGTAATTCCTTGTGCCAGTGCCAGTAAAAGCTGCATGCCAGTCATAATGAGCTGTGGTAGTGCAGAAGCAATTCCTGTAATAAGCGTTGTTACCATATTGACTGCTGATGGAATCAGTTCCGGAAGGGCACTGATCAAGCCGGATACAAGAGATTGAACCAGCGTTACTCCGCCCGCAATCAAAGCCGGCAGATTGGCCGTAATCGTATCCAGCAATTCAGAAACCAGATGTCCGCCCTGCTGAATGAGCTCCGGCAGCCTGCTTGTTATTCCGTTGACCAGGTTCGTGATAAACTGAGGTCCTCGTGTCTGCGCCAGCTGTAAAATACTGTCAATCTGCGATCCAAAAGTCTGATAGAGCAGTCCAAGTCCGGCGAGCACGACAGCAATCAGTGCCGCCGGCATCAGTGCCTTCATAGCAAGACCCATGATCTGGGTCAGACCGCTAAACATTTTTGATCCTACACCAAAAATCAATTTTCCAACCGTCTGTACGGTTGATGTAACTGTCTGTACAACTTTTCCACCCAATGCTCCAATTTTCTGTATCCCATTAGCACCATCTAAGGTGGCGGCATCCAGAATATCTTTAAATGGATTTTTTATTTTTCCAACTGCGGACTGTAATATTCCACCAAGCTTCGAATTGCTAAACGCCTTTCCAATGCTTTTTCCGGCATTTTTTGCCCATTGCGGCACTTCTTTCAAGGTTCCGTTTATCCCCCCAATACCCATAGAAACCAGTTTCCATGTATTGCCCTGAAAAAAATCACTTGCTTTGGTAACAATACCCAAAGCTCCAAGAACTGCTCCAAGAGCCTTTACCTTCTCCCCGGTTCCATCCAGAAGACCTCCAATTTCTTTCAATCCACCTTCCAGACCACCATCTTTAAACGCAGATCCAAGATTTTGAATCCACTGGATTGCTTTTTCAATGTACTTTACATCGGATAACTTTTGGTTAAGATTATTTACCACGGAAGTAGCATTTTCCACAAAACCTTTAAGGCTTTCACTTGCCTGTTCGAAAGCTGTAATTCCAAGTCCTTCCATTCCAGACTTAAGTTCATCAACAGCTCCCTGCAAGTTATCCATTTTGATTCCAGCCATTTTCTCGGCAGAACCAGCTGCATTATTGATCGCATCGGAAAGCTTATTGAAGTCTTCATCGCTTGCATTTGCAATTGCCAGAAGTCCAGACATTGCCTCCTGACCGCCAAGCATAGCCGCATAGGATGCCTTTTCGTCCTCTGTCATCCCTTGCATGCCTTTTCGCATGTCTTTCATGACCTCTCCAAAAGAATTCATATTTCCATTGGTATCAGTAAGGCTAAGACCCAATGCAGACATTGCCATACTGGATTCTTCCGTTGGCTTTGCCATACGCGTAATAGTAGAGCGGAGGGCCGTACCGGCGGCGCTTCCTTTGATGGAACTATTCGCCATAAGGCCAGTGGCAAGAGAAATGTCCTGAATCGAGTAGCCCATTGCGCCAGCTACGGAACCGACATATTTAAAGGTTTCACCCATCAAATCGACATTCGTATTTGCATTTGCAGAAGCGGCTGCCAATACATCAGCAAATTCTCCACTGTCTTTAGCCTGTTTTCCAAATGCTGTCAAGGCATCCGTCACAATATCCGACGTTCTTGCCAGATCACTGCCAGATGCTGCGGCCAGATTCATGATTCCGTCAATACCAGAAAGCATGTCCGCAGTTTTCCATCCGGCCATTGCCATATATTCCATTGCATTAGCCGCTTCTGTAGCTGTATATTTCGTGCTTGCGCCCATTTCTTTAGCTTTTTTAGACAAACTCTCAAAATTTGTTCCTGTAGCTCCAGAAATGGCCGCCACGGAAGACATCGCATTTTCAAAGCTCATACCTGCGCTTACTGCACTTGTTGTCACACTTTTAAGTGCGCTCCCGACAGCTGTAACTGCCTTACCTCCAATCGCCGCCATTGCGCCGAATCCAAGTCCGCTGGATATGGTACCGCGCAGCCGTTCTGCTGTATCGCTACACGATTTCATCGTCGAAGAGAAATTGTTATCTACCGCCGATAAAACTGCTTTCACACTATAAGACTCTGCCGTTTTCACCATCTCCTTTCCGAATCAGTTTTGAAATTCCAGCAAAGCGAGGGTCTGTCCTTTTTGTTCTGCGTTTTTTCAAATTTTCAAGTTCCCGTTCATAATCGAAGAATTTCCGGAACTTTTTATAGACCGGAACCGTCTTTTTACCGGCTTTACGCTCTGCACGCACAGCGAAATCAAGATACGCCTGCCTGTGCGCTGCGAAATTTTGATCAAACATTTTCAATTCCAGAGCCTCCATCATGACGTTATACTGAGCTACCGTCAGCTGATCCACTTGTTCGAATGATGTAAAATTGAAGTACCGGAAGCAGTTTACCGCAACATCATGATAAATTTTCTGAAAATCTACTGTTCCTTCTTGCTCTGCGCTTTTTTCTGAAATTCTTCCAGAGTCTTTTTCAGCGTCTCCTGACGTTCCTTCTCCTCCGCCACTGCTTTCTCGATTTCTGCAACCGTCTTCTTCGTAGCATTGGCTGTCTTTAAGAAACCCAGCGTATCCTCGAAAAGTTTATCAATATCCGTTTCTGGGTCATCAATATACCCGTCCAGCTGGTCTCTTGTCACTCTCGGATTCTGCCCATTGTTTGCCGCATCCAGCAGGTCTACAAGGACTTCTATGTCGCCGTCCATGATTTCTGCAACTGCGTATTTCAGACCGATATTCTTTCTAACATCTTTGACTCCGTCAACCGGCATAGTTACTTTTTTATTCATTTCTCTCATGAATCCCATGCCAAAATTAAACTGATACACCTGTCCATTGATTGTAAGTTCCATATCATTTTTCTCCTTTACTGTTCAAAAAAGAGGACGATTGCTCGCCCTCTGCATTTTTACACTCCTGTTTTAGTTGTATCTGTAAATACGTATGCCGCTACTTCCTGCTGTGCGGCTGTCACTGTCACATCGCCTTTCTCGCCGGTTCCGTTTACGCCAAAGGTAAGGGATACTTCTACCATATCCTCGGCATTCGAAGTCTTTTCCAGCTCCGTTACGTACCCCTGGAAATATTTTCCCTTGAATTTATTGCTTCCGCTGGATGCTGGTTCATCCAGATTTGCTTCCCAGATCTCGACCAGTTCATCATTGATCATGGCATCTTCAAGAGAGTCGATCAGTGTGTCGCCCTTGGCAAGAATACTGGTTGCCGTAATCTCAACCTCGGCTGCTCCCGGGGTACGGATCGTGCCATCCTTTGTCTCTGTGGTATCGGCATCTTTGCTTGTCGTTCTGCCGTTCTCTGTCGTAAACGCTAATGCTGTAGCTGCATTTTTAGCCGCATCTTTTTTAAGGCGGTACAGATAAACGATCTTTTTACCACGTACCGCATCTGCGAATAACTGTAAATCAATTGTTTTTCTCATGCTGTTCTCCTAACTGAATAAAAAAGTTACTTCCACGATACCGTGAAGAAGTGGCTGATTGGTGGTTGTGTCCGGCAATATTCTCTGATTCAGGTCCTGCACGGACCACGAAAAGTTGCCGGTATGTTCCAGCTGTCTGCAAATCTGCTTAATCTGCAGAAGCATCTGTGATACTGTGCCGCGCTGCCGCGGATTGTCATGCCAGACGTGAATTGTCTGGCTTGCAGTGCCGAATACAGCCGTTTTATTGGCTCTGTCGGTTAAATCGCTGTCCGCCAGATAGATAAACGGGTATGGCGTACCTTCCGGCGGTAAAAACGTGTCATACACACTGTCTGGATACTGTTTTTTTAATTCCAGAAGCAACGCACTGAATAATTCCTGCTGTGGGTCCATGATGTCACCTCGTAAGCTTTTTCAAATCGGATTTGAACTGTTCTTTCTGAATCGCATAAGAAGGATATACAAACGGCTGCGCTTCCATATATCTCGTACCATGTTCGAGGTATGGGCTATATTCCGTTGTTGGTCCGGCTTCGGCAGTCATTCCTCCATCTTTGATGCTCATCCCGATACTTCTTTTTGTTGTTCCGGTCTGATAACCCTTCTTGAAATTTGCTTTTCTCTGCATTTTTTCTTGCATTTGAGCACCATTTTCCTTTACAACCCGCTTTACATCGCTCATCTGCACGTTTTTCTTCAATTTGACCTGCAGCTTCTCCATTCCTTCCAGCTTGATTTTCGGCA
>OLJA01001027.1_pt1 | contig 15674 bp, 8 predicted proteins | sample 1601401 | NCBI WGS metagenome assembly OLJA01 (sample SAMN01915217, study PRJEB22387) | human gut metagenome | isolation source: stool | host: Homo sapiens | place: USA | reverse complement strand
GTTACAAAAAAGAAAAGGCGTTTTTTTTGGGAATGTTATAATAATTATTTAAAGAATTGATTGTTTTAATTGAGGAATTGTTTATATTGTACAGTTTTTTGGAAATGTGAATCAAATATATATCAGGAGGAAGTTATGAAGAAGAAGACTTTTAACAGAGTATTCGCTATGTTTAGCGCAGTACTTATGTTGGTAGGTATGTTCCCTTCTGTTCCAGCGGCTGTTGTTGCAGCTGAAAGTACTGGAAGCGAAGGAACAGCAGTGGCAAAAAAGGCTTATGTCATGGATGCCGCAGACCTTAAAGCTGAGCAGTTTGGCGCAGACGGCAAGGTCACAGAAGATATTAAAGTAGGAACAGATGGTTATTTCACTGTTGCTGCTAAGGGTGGTAAGAACTCATTAAAGACATTGGCTGATAAGCTTGAATGTAACATGGGTGAATATTCACAGGCGCTTAATCTTGGAGGTGGATTAAATACATCTACAGGACAGGCAGGTATAACATTTACTACAACAGAGCCAGTTAAGGTTATTGCTTACGTTGCAGTAAAGGGCGTTAATAATAAACATTCATTCCAGTATGCTAAAGCAGGTGCTAAGGCTACATCAATCGAGATGGAAAACGATACAAGCATTGTTAACAAGATTGAGTTTAATCTTGATGAAGCTGGTCAGTACTGGCTTGGTGGTAACAATGGAGGTAACTTCTTATATGTAGAGGTTCAGAGCCGTTTACCAGAATATACAGTTGATGGTGCAACAGTAGATGCATCAAAGTTTAGTGCTGATGGTAAGCTTATAGCTGATGATACATTATCAGGTTTCTTTAGTGTATATAAGAATGGTGACAAGACAAAGTTAGTTACAGGTCAGTCAGTAGCTTATGGTAAGGAAACACTTACAACATCATTAAGATTAGATGGAAGTCCATCATTCGCAGATGGAAAAGAAAAGTCTGCTATCACATTTACAGCAAAGCAGGATTTCAGACTTACATTAGTAGCAGCCCAGAAGGGTTCAGGAGTTCCAGAGTTACAGTATGCTAAGGATGGCGGTGCCACAGTTACACTTGCAGATGCAGTATTTGAAAAGGGTACAGCAGCTAAGTATACAGTAGAACTTCCAGCTGGTACATATAAGCTTGGTTCTAAGAATGGTCTTGATATATTTAATATGAGTGTTAAGTATATTGAGAAGTATGAAATGAACGCTAATGACCTTGATGTTTCTAATGCAGGTGAAGATGGCAAGTTCAAAGTAACAGCAGATACACCAGTAGGAACAGATGGTTACTTCACAGTAGCTGGCAAGGGTTCAAAGAATGTATTTATTAAGTTAGCAGCACCAGCAGAATATAAGGGTGTTACATATAACAATAAGCTTCAGCTTAGTGGAGCTACTAAGTTAGCAGATGGAACAGCAACAATTAAGGTTAATGTTGAAAAGACTGCTAAGATTACTCTTGTAGCGGCAGCTAAGGGAGCATCTGGTGAAGGTACTAACCTTATATATGCTAAGACAGGAGTTACTTCTGGTACAGCAATAGGTCAGTTAGGTGTAACAGATGAGATAGGAACATATACATTAGAAAATGTTAAGCCAGGCACATATTATATTGGTAGTGCTAAGGGTGCTGACATATACGATATCAAGGTAGAATACGATCCAGAAGAGAATAAGCAGGCAGTTGCATGGGATACAGTAGAATCTCCTGTTATCAATTCAGTTACAACAGATGCAGATGGAAACTTTGTTGTTAACTTCACATCAGTTATAGATGAACTTAAAGGTGCTGAGAATGTAAAGGTTACTATGCTTGAAGGTGGATACGAAGTATCTACAGTTAATGTTAAGGCACAGACAGATTCAGTTACATTTACACCACTCTGGTCAGGTGATTATACATTCACAGTAGTTGCACAGAGAGTTGGTGCAGCTGATAAGTCAAGTGGTGCATACAGCTATGGTGCATATACACTTGCAGTAAGAAAGCCAGTTATAACATGGGCACAGAATAAGGGTAACGGAAGCGTATATCTTGACTGGGTTAATATTGAAGATGCAGACAGCTACGCAGTAAGCTATAGGGAAGCTGGAAGCACAGGTGATTTTACATATGCTGTTAAAAATCTTAAAGCAAGCCAGGCAGATTACACAGTAACAGGACTTGAGGCTGGTAAGAGCTATGAGTTTAAGGTTGAAGCAATAAGAAACAGCGATGGATTCGTTGCTAATGCTGTTGCAACAGTTGAAGTTAAGAAGGATGCAGATCAGAAATGGTATGTAGCCACAGTAGGTTCTGCACAGACAACTAATGCGGTTATTACAGCAGAAGATGGAACAGTAACTAAGTATGATCTTGATTCACAGGAACAGACAGCTAATAAGCAGAACAACGTTGAAGCTTTAGATATTTCTAATACAAACGGAACTATTGAAATTGCTTCACAGACAAGTGGTAAGATATCTGATGATGAAGATGGTTTCTCTTACTACTATACAAAGATTGATCCAGATACAGAAAACTTTAAGTTATCAGCTACATTTACAGTAACAGATACTTCTAAGACACCAGATAACCAGACTGGTTTTGGTGTAGTAGCAGCTGATACACTTGGTATTAACAACTGGGGCAAGGTTGACTATGTACATAAGTATTTCAACTATGCTTCATCTATGGTATATAGCAGCAAGTCAAAAACAGCTTGTATGAGAAATGTAACAGGTTATACATCAGCAGATTCATCTAATAATGATGGTGTTGACAGAGTTGTTACAAAGAAAGACTTTAAGGCAGCTACATCATTTGCAGCAGATTCAACATATGAATTCTCACTTGAGAAGACAGATGAAGGATATACAGCAGTATGCAATGGTGAAGAACTTAAAAATACAGATAATTCATTCACATCAGTACAGGAAGATGGAACAGTTGTTGTTGGTGTGATGGTAAGTAGAAAGATTGGTGTTAAGATTAGTAACATCAAGTTCACTAAATCAGAGAGTAAAGGTATTACATCTAATGATAAGGGTGACGATAAGATAACACCAAGCGGAAGAGTATATTCTTCTAATACAGTAGGTGCAGCAAGCTATGAATTTATCTATGTTCCTAACTGTGATGGTACACTTAAAGTAACAGGTTCAGATGGTAAGACAGAAGAAAGAGTATTATCAGCTGGTGATGCTGCAAGAGTAAATGTAGCAGTTAATATTGGTGACAATAAGATATCTTATACATATGCTCCAAAGGCAAGTGATAAGATTACATCTACAGATGAACTTAAGGGTGATGTAACAGTTAAGCGTGCTACGTATGGAGAAGAGAATGGTGTTCTTATAGTATCACCAGATGGAACAAAAGATGGTGATGCTACAGAGGCTAAGCCACTTAATCTTGCAACAGCAGTACAGTATGCACAGCCAGGACAGACTATCGTACTTAAAGATGGTACATATAAGGATTGGATATCAATCCAGAGAAGCGTAAGTGGTACAGCAAGCAGAATGATAACTCTTGTTGCTGAGAATACAGGTAAGGCAGTATTTGAAGGCTGTAGTTTATCAATCATTGGTGATTACTGGCACGTATATGGTATCTATGTTAAGGATTCATCAGGCGTAGGTATCCAGATTAGTGGTAACAACAATATCGTTGAAATGTGTACAGTTGAACATGCAGCTAATTCAGGTATCCAGATAAGCCGTTCAGGAAGTGCTGATAACAAGACTGGTATTAAGTATAAGTTATGGCCAACAGATAACCTTGTAAAGAACTGTGAATCTTTTGATAACTGTGATGCTGGACGTAACGATGCAGATGGTTTCGCAGCTAAGCTTACATGTGGTAACGGAAACAGATTCTACGGATGTATTTCACATAACAATATTGATGATGGATGGGATCTTTATGCTAAGTCAGTATCAGGTGAGATAGGTCTTGTAACTATTGAAAACTGTGTAGCTTACAACAACGGATGGCTTACAACAGATGATATTACAGATCCTAACTATGAATATGGTGAAGGTAACGGATTCAAGCTTGGTGGTGGTTACTTAAAGGGTGGACATGTTCTTAAGAACAGCATCACATTTGATAACCATGCTAAGGGAATCACAAGTAACAGTTGTCCTGATATTAAGATATATGATTGTACATCATACAACAATTCTATTAAGAATAGTGCTTACAATGTAGGTCTTAATACAAAGGATTCAAACAGAAAAGAATGGGTTGTTAAGGGATTAATTTCTTTAAACAACGATAAGAACACTAAACTTGATGATTTAATTCCTTTTGCTCTTCATAGCGAGGATAACTATATCTATAATGGAAGTGCTTCTTATAATAACTTAGGTGTTGAAGCAACTAAAGACTGGTTTGTAAATGTAGATACTTCAGTTCTTCCAACAAGAAATGAAGATGGTACAATCAATATGCATGGTCTTCTTGAGTTAAATGAGACAGCACCAGCTAACTCAGGTGCAAGACTTGATGTAACAAGTGCTGAGGCTAAGTCAGTTAAGCCAAGTACAGTTGCGCCTGGTAAGGATGATAATAACAAGGGTGATACACCAACAGTTCCAACACAGCCAACAAAACCAGATACACCATCTACAGATGATACTAATAATGGCAATGCTGATAGCAGCACAGGTGATGCAGCCACAGCTCCATCTACTGAATCAGGTGAAGGCGCAACAACAGGTGATACAGCACGTCCAGTAGTATATGCAGTATTAGCTATGATGGCAGCAGGACTTGTATTATCAGTAGTTGTATATGATAACAGGAAGAAAAGAATTTAGTTAATTTTTTCAATTGAAGCAATAAGGTATTTTAATATGAGAAAGTAGTAAGCTTTGCAGTCAGCCGAATATAGGGTTGGCAGAAAAGTTAACAGGATTACAGTATGCAGATGGGGGTCTGTATACTGTGATATACGAGGGAAGTAGTGAAGAACTAAAGATAAACGTGAAAAAAGTTCAGGATAAACATCAAGTCGATGTTTATCCTGAACTTTTTATTTTATGTGTAGAAAAAAAAGAAGAAACTATATTTAATTGCTGATAGTGTGTTCATTGATAATAGCCCGTATAGTGTTATAAAGATAAGGCTTTAATGTATCAATATCAGCAGGTTCTTTGTAGAGAATGGCGCTGTAGCATGTAGAACTTATAAGTTCTACTATCATAAAGAGCATTATTTCAGGTTCTTTAAGGTTGAGTCCGGATTCTGACAGCATATCGTAATATACATCTTTGAAGTTAAGATCATCATCAGCAACATTGGTTGTCAGAGCCTCTTTGAATATTCCCCAGGACAGATTCTTTGAAATGAAAGTAAGAAGAGTCTGGTTATCATTGAGAGCATTGATTATATGGTCTGCAATGAATACAATCTGATTAGTAAAGGAGATTGTAAAAGCGGCATTTTTAGCTGTTTCCTCATATATGTGCCTGTTAAGAGCAGTAGCAGCATTCTTGAAAAGCTTGCTTGCCTCATGAGAAATCAGCTTGTTTCTGATGTCATATTTATCTTTAAAGTAAAGGTAAAAGGTTCCTTTGGCTATTCCCGCTTTCTGTGATATCTCAGCAATAGATGTTTTTGATACCCCCTGTGTTGTAAAAAGTTTAAATGCTGTATCTAAAAGAGAAGTTCTTTTTTGTTGTTTATTACTTTCTAGTTTTCCCATACAAAAACCTCATTTCTTAAAGCTGTAACTATTTTAACACGAAAAAAATAAAAAATCTATAAAAAAGTGACCTAAAGTCATTTTTGATATTGACTATCAGTCATTTTGTGCTAGAATATCGTTTGTAAAGAAAATGACCACAAGTCATATTTGAGAGTTTTTATCAATATATTTATCTGTGAGAGCTGTTAAGGCTGATCACTAAGGTGGATAAATATATAAGAAGACGTCGCAGACGTAGAAATGAGGCGAATGTATGGAAAAGTTTGGAAAAGTAATTGTTAAGCTTAGAATCCCTATTCTGGTTCTAAGTATTCTGCTTCTTATTCCATCTGCAATTGGATATGTTAATACAAGAGTTAACTATGATATCCTGTATTATCTTCCAGATGAGATTGAGACTATGCAGGGACAGGACATTCTTATGAAGGATTTTAATAAGGGTGCCTATGCTATGGTGGTTGTCCAGGATATGGACACGAAAGCTGCCAATAAGCTTATCAAGAAGGTAGAGAATGTAGAACACGTTGCACAGGTTATTTCTTATACAGGAATAGTTGGTGAGGATGTTCCATCAGAAATGGTACCTTCAAAGTTCAGGAAGTATTTCGAGAATGACAGCACAGATACAACGTTATTTGCTATATTCTTCGATAATACAACTTCAAGTGATGACACTATGAATGCTATAACACAGATAAGAAAAGAAACAGAAGGTCAGGCATTCATAAGCGGTATGTCAGCAGTAGTTACAGATACAAAGAATCTTTCAGAGAAAGAAACTCCACTTTATGTACTTATAGCGGTAGTGCTTGTTTGTATCGTACTTGCTATATTTATGGACTCATTTCTTGTGCCAGTATTCTTTATGCTGAGTATAGGAATGGCAATTGTATACAACCTTGGTTCAAATATCCTTTTGGGAGAGGTTTCATACATAACCAAGGCACTTGCAGCGGTACTTCAGTTAGGTGTTACGCTGGATTATTCAATATTCCTATGGCACAGCTATAAGGAAATGAAGGCACAGTATCCAAATGACCATAAGGAAGCGATGGCAGTTGCCATTGGCAATACACTTACATCAGTTGTCGGATCTTCTATAACAACTGTTGCAGGTTTTATTGCACTTTGTTTTATGAGCTTCACACTTGGTCTTGACCTTGGTATTGTTATGGCAAAGGGCGTTATATTTGGTGTTATCGGATGTGTAACTATACTGCCATCCCTGATTCTTACATTTGACAGGGCATTAGAGAAGACAATGCATAGAGAGGTTATGCCGGGCTTTGATAAGCTTGCTGCATTTATAGTAAATCATTCGTGGATATTTATTATTATCTTCCTTGTGTTGTTAGGACCTGCTATATATGGACAGAGCCATACATCAGTATATTATGATCTGTCTGATACGCTTCCAGAGGAGCTTGCATGCTCACAGGCTAACAAGAAGCTTGAAGAAAACTTTGATATGAATTCAATATATATGATACTTGCAGATACGAATATGTCTACAGATACGGCAAATGAAATGCTTGATAAGCTTAATGATGTAGACGGTGTACAGTTTGCACTCGGACTTGATACAGCACTTAAGTCAGGTATTCCTCAGGAATTCCTTCCATCTAAGATGGTATCAGAGCTTAAGGGTGAGGATTATCAGATAATGATGATTGCTACTGATTATAAGATAGCATCAGATGATATTAACAATCAGATTAATAAGGTAAATGATATTGTAAAGTCATATGATTCAAAAGCAATGGTTGTTGGAGAAGCTCCTTGTACTAAGGATCTTATAACTATAACAGATAAGGACTTTAAGACAGTCAGTGCAGTATCAATAGTAGCTATATTTGTTATTATACTGTTTGTACTTAAGTCAATATCACTTCCTGTTATCCTTGTTGCAGCGATTGAGTTTGCTATATTTGTAAATATGGGTATTCCTTATTTTACACATACACAGATACCATTCATAGCATCCGTTGTTATCGGTACTATACAGCTTGGTGCAACAGTCGATTATGCAATTCTTATGACGACAAGATATAAGAAGGAAAGAAGCCAGGGACTTGCTAAGAAGGAAGCTATACAGACAGCACTTGCAGCATCAATACCATCTATTATCGTTAGTGCGCTTGGTTTCTTTGCAGCTACATTTGGCGTTGGCTGCATAGCATCAGTTGATATGATAGGTTCATTATGTACATTGATGGCACGAGGCGCGATTATAAGTATGTTTGTTGTTATATTCATACTTCCATCATTGTTCGTATTATGTGATAAGCTCATTATCAATACAAGCTTTGGCTTTAAGCCTAAGAAGAATCAGGATATGTAGCCAGATGGATGAATGAACGGGCAAAGATGTATATGTCGTAACAGATATAAGAATATATCAGGAAGTAAGAAAATGGAGGAATAGTTATGGTTAAGAAGACTTTATTCAAATATAGTTCAGTATTAATGAGTGTTGTTCTTATAGCATCAACGCTTACAGCCTGTGGAACAAACACAGCATATAATCAGATATCAAGCGAGGTTGCAGTAAGCAGTGAGGCAGCTTCTAATACAGAAAGCATAATATCCAATGCTATCAAAAATGAGTTATCTGTATCAAACACAAGTACATTGAAGACAAATACGCGTGACGAAATGGTATATGTGTTTGGTAAGGCAGATGGAACACAGGATCATGTAACTGTAACAGAGAAGGTGACAGATGCTAACGGTGATACAACAACTAACCAGAGCAGCTCAAGTAAGAGTGCACCTGTATCTATGAAGGTTACTTATAAGTTAAACGGTGTAGAAACAAAGCCAGAGGATATGATTGGCAAAAGTGGTAAGGTTACTATCAGATATGATTACACTAACAATGAGAAGAAGACTATAAAAGTTAATGGAAAGTCACAGACAGCTTATGTTCCATTTACAATGATCACAGGAACTCTTCTTCCAACGGATAAATTCAGCAATGTAGAAGTTACTAATGGCAAGGTAAGCAAGGTTGGTGATAACATTATAGCACTTGGTATGACTATGCCAGGTTTAAAGGATACCTTAAACCTTAAGTTTGATGGTGAAAGCCTTGATATGGATATTCCGGAGTACTTTGAAATATCAGCAGATGTTAATGACTTTGAGCTTGATATGTCTATGTCAGTAGCAACTACAAGTGTACTCAACGATGTAGATGTAGATGACTTCTCTCTTGCAAAGCTTGAGGATAAGATGAATGAGCTTCAGTCAGCAGCAGACCAGCTTACAGATGGAACTGTTACTCTTCAGGATGGTACTCAGACACTTGCAGACAGCATCCCAGCACTTACAGATGGTGTTAACCAGCTAAATGATGGTGCAGGAACACTTAAGAATGGTATATACGCTTATACTGATGGTGCAACAGCACTGGCAGCAGGAGCAGGCCAGCTTAAGGATGGTATTACAGCTTATACTGATGGAGCATCTAAGCTTTCAGCAGGAGCAACACAGCTTAAGGGTGGTCTTTCAACATATACAGCTGGAGTAGCACAGCTTGCAAAGGGTTCTGATACTCTTACAACAGGTATTGCAGCATATACAACAGGAGCTACAAAGATAGCAGTTGGTGCAACACAGTTAAAGACAGGTATTAAGAATTATACAGATGGCGTAGCACAGCTTGCAGCAGGTTCAGATACACTTAAGACAGGTCTTAGCACATATACAGACGGCGTGGCACAGATTAGCGCAGGTTCTACAGACTTAAAGAGTGGAATAAATGCATATACAACAGGTGCCAAACAGTTAGGAGCAGGAGCTGCCCAGTTAAAGACAGGTGTAGAAACTTATACAGCAGGTGTAGCAAGCGCAGCAGCAGGCGCTAAGCAGGTAAGTGATGGTGTATCACAGTTAAAGACTATGCTTACAGAAACTATGGCTAATCAGCTTGCAGAAAATCTTAGTTATTATAAGACTAACAAGAATATACAGGAAAGTGTATCACAGCTTACAGCGGCAGCTACAGGAGCTGGTCTTAGCGGTATTACTATAGCAGACGACCTTACAGCACTTGCAGCAGTTAATGGTGATGATGCTGTAGCAGAGAAGATTACAGAGCTGTATACAAAGTATCTTACAGCTTATACACAGAGCGTTGTTGCTAATGGTGCAACAAGTCAGATAACAAGTTTATATGCTAACCAGTTAGGTCTTTTAGTTAAGGCTGCAAGCAATCAGGGTGCAGCAGGAGCACTTGCACAGGTTGCTGCACAGATTGCAGGAAGTGCTTCATCTATAGATACACTTGCACAGGGTGCAAGCAGCTTAAGCACAGGTCTTGATACTCTTAATGAAAAGAGTACTGAGCTTAACAGTGGAGTAAGCACTCTTAACGATGGTTTAGTACAGCTTAATTCTAATGATGATGCCCTTAATGATGGTATTGCCAAGTTAGATACAGGAGCAGCAACTCTTAATGCTAACAGTGAGCAGTTAAATGCAGGTGCAGCCCAGATAGCAGGTGGTACAGCAACTCTTAATGCCAACAGTGCAGCTCTTAATACTGGTATTGAGCAGTTAGATGCAGGTCTTACAGAACTTAATGGCAACAACGATGCACTTAATACAGGTGCAGCCCAGATAAATGGAGGTCTTGCACAGCTTAATGCAAACAATGACACAATTAATGACGGTATCTCTCAGATAAATGCAGGTCTTGTAACTCTTAACGGTAACAATGATACACTTAATGGAGGTATTGCCCAGTTATACAACGGCTTCGCAACACTCAATGCTAACAATCCAGCATTAAGAGATGGTTCATCACAGCTTGCTGATGGTACATCAACACTTAAGTCATCATCAGCAACATTAGCAGATGGTGTTACACAGCTTAATGATGGTGCTATAACCCTTAAGGATGGAATGGCTGAATTCAATGCCTCTGGTATAAAGGCTATAACAAGTCTGGTAGGAAATGATGCTGATACAGCAGTAGATACAATCAAGGAGGTTATAAAGCTTGGTAAGAATTATAATTCATTCCTTGATAAGAAGGATGGAAAGGAAAGCTCAGTAACCTTTATATATAAGACTGCTGAGTTAACTAAATAATAAGGCTTACTTTTCCAAAACTCTCATATATATAATTGCCGGCCAGGCCGGCGGAAAGATTAACAATCTTTCAAAAAGGGGATATCGCATTAAGAAAATTAGTGCGGTGTCCCCCTTTTTTATTATTAGTCACGTACCCAAACCATCATTTCACCAGTATGTCTGTTATCCCATGCATAATAAGGTATCCAGAGTAAATCTTTATCTTCATATTCAGGATTGGTATTGTCAATATATAAATCATCACTATCGGATTCTTTTATCTTACGTCCAGTAGCGGATATCGTTACTATTCCACCGAGCATATCAGGTCGGTATTCTTCCTTGAATTGTGTTGAAGCAGGCATTTCTATTTCGTGGAGATTATTTCCATTATCCTCTTCTTCAAGACAATAAACTACAGGTCCACGCATGATGGTTACTTTTCCAATGTTCTCACGCACTTTTGGATTGGAACGTACAACACGTGCTGTAATGTCCATATTGAATTCAACAGTATGTGTATTATTCCAGTTTGCTTCTATGTAAGCATAACCATCATTTAATGTATAATCAGCAGGTTTACCATCAACATTTATAGTATAGTTATGGCACCATGATGGAATATGTAGTGCGAGCTTCCATATATCATTTCTTGTACTGTCTATACTAAGCTTTATATTACCTTCCCATGGATAATTGCTGTGCATGCTTATTTTAGTAGTGTTATCAAATACATTTGCCTGATTGCCTATATACAGATTAACATACAGACTGTTGGAATTCTCTGTATAAATATATGAACCAAGTGATTCAACAAGTCTTGCAAGGTTAGGAGGGCAGCAGGCACACGAAAACCATGTCTGTCTTTTAACCTTGACATGTCTGAAAGGCTGAATCTTTTCATTCTTTTCTGGATACACCTCCAAAGGATTAACATAGAAGAAGCTCTTGCCATCAAGTGACATGCCGCTTATTGTTCCATTGTATAAAAGCTTCTCCATTACATCGGCATATTCACCCTTCGGTTCCATTTTAAGCATACGGAGTGCAAAGAACACCATAGCTACAGATGCACATGTTTCACCATAAACAAGGTCATTAGGAAGGTCATAATCTATGGTAAAGGATTCACCATATGATGAGGAACCTAGAGCACCGGTTATAAACATTTTTTTGTGAACTATATTATCCCATAATTTCTTACAGGTTGTATACAATTCTTCATCGTCAGAAGCTCTTGCAACATCAGCAATGCCTGAATACAGATAAACGGCTCTTACAGCATGGCCAACAGCCTCACCTCTGCCACGTACCGGCTTACCTGCCTGATAATAATCGAATTTAAAGTAGCTGTCCTTCCATTTCCAGATGTTATTATATTTTTTGATTTCACCATCAAAATAACATGGCTGTTTTCCGCGTTCATTTATAAAATATGCCGCGAGATTTAAGTGCTTTTCATCATGTGTAATGTTATAAAGGCGCATAAGAGCCATTTCGATTATTTCGTGTCCTGGGTAAGCGTGAAGCTTATCATCCTCTGGTCCAAAGATGGAATCTATGTAGTCAACAAATCTTATCATAGCATCAAGAAGCTTACGCTTTCCGGTTATCTCATAGTAAGCAACAGCCGCTTCAAGCATATGGCCGGCGCAATATAATTCATGATTTCCCATAATATTAGTCCATCTTTTATCAAGACCATTGATAGTGTAATATGTGCCAATATAACCATCTGACTGTTGTGTACTTACTATAAGATCGATTACCTCATCAATCTGTTTCTCAAGGCTGCTATCAGGGTGCCACTTTAGTGAGTATGCAGCAGCTTCTATCCATTTATATAAATCACTGTCCTGAAATACCTTCCCATGGAATTCACCCTGGGATATCCCAGCTGCTATTTTGAAATTTTCAATACAGTGGCTAGGTTCTATATCTGGAATAGCATCATTTAAAGCATTCCATTGGTATGGAAGCATCTGGGTACGTGTTGTTTCCATAATAGGACTAAAGAAACCATCGTTAACCTTGACATCTTTTACAGATTGTGTGTAAAAATCTTTGTTCATAATAAGAACCTCCTTTATTATTAATATGAATTATTGTAAAATAATGCTGATTAATTAGGGTCAAATATGTTTAAAAAGACAGCACACATTTCACTAAAGAGATAGCATTTCAGTGTGCTTTTAATGATGAAAAATATTTTCTTAAGGTGTTTAAGAAGATAGAGGGAGTATCACCAACAGAATATAAAAAAGCATTTTTTAAGAAAAAGAATGTTTAGAAGCTTTTGAAATATTCTTCCAGTCTTGTAAATGTCTTAGTAAGTGCAATGGCTTCACTTTCGCTTAAGTCTTCTGTGATGTAGTTAATCATATCTTTGTGGAACTTTTTGTGATGATTATATGCAGCAATCCCTTTATCAGTAAGTGATGCATATACAATACGGCGGTCTTTTTCGCCACGTGTTCTGATAACGTATCCTTTTTTAACAAGTCCGTTAATGCCAACTGTAAGCGTACCCATAGTAACACCAAGAGCCTTGGATATGGTACCCATGGTTCTAGGCTCACCTATTCCGATAGCTTCTATAATGTGCATATCGGTCACGGAAATATCCTTGAATTCATCTGTAATTAAAGCTTTTTCCTCTATATTCATAATATCGTTAAACAACGTAACAAGTATAGAGTTTAATGATTCGTAAATGTCCATAAAAGCACTCACCTTCATATAAAATTAACGTAAAAAACTAATTACATTATATATTACAATAAGGGGTAATGCAACAAAATACTACACCTCTTTGAACCATTTTAAACCACGTTTAGTTTCTAATGGTTATAAAATAAGGTGTAGTATTTTGGTATAAATTATGACATAACAGCTTAAGCTATCAATTAATTATTCATTCAATTATCTATTGATTTTTTTAGCTTTTACAGCAAAGGTATAAAGTGTTGCGCTGCTGCAAAGAACTATAAGTAGTGTAAGCCAGAGTGCAATATTACTGTTATCAGCTGTCTTAGGTGTTTCCAGCTTATTGTTTGTAAGCTTCTGTTTTGTTATAAGATATGTTGAGCAGTGATCCTGTTCTACTGTCATATAACCATCATTATCGACTACTGCAGACATCATGCTGATTATTGTTCCATCATCTAAGAGCTGGCTGTAATAAAGTGTCTGGCCGGCATAGGCTTTTCCAACATTTAACTTAATGCTTGCTTTTGCAGGAAGTGTACCAGAATAGTTGTATACTATCTTAGATACAAATATATCATCTGTTACAGCTGCCGGTATATTTCCAGCTTCTTTTATATCAGAAGTGATTGCTGTTGAAAAGTCATAGATTGCAACCTGTGATACTTCTGACATAGTTCCTTTGGCAAATGTAAATGTAACATCATTGTTAGACTTGATAATAACATCATTTGTTTTGTTATCTTCTATAATCTTTCGGATTTCATCAACCTTGATTGTTGTGCTGCCGTCGGATACATCTACTATTGTATTATTGGAATCCTGGTCTGGAGCTGATGGCTTCTCATCGCCTGGTTTCTCAGTTGGTTTCTCGGTTGGTTTTTCAGTTGGCTTTTCGGATGGGTTTTCAGATGGGTTGTCTGTTGTACTGTCACCGGCTGATTTAGCTGTAAATGTAAGCTTGTCTGCTATACATTCTACATTATAAAGACTTTCTATCTCTGTTCCGTCATACTTGTATCCGTCTGGAAGATTATCACTTCCCCATACAGGATTATATGTTGTCACAGGATTGCTATAATCAATAAGCCATATTTCATCATTGCTTCGTTCATCTACACCAAGCTTTTCAAGAAGCTTACATATTTTATAAAATGATTCTCCGTTTTCATACGCATATGCATCTACATATTTTTCACTGGTAGCTGTATTTATTATAACCTGGCTTGTTCCACCACTTCCGCCATCTGATTCATAATATGAAATAGGATTGTCTAATGTGGTTTTAGTATATCCAGCAGGGATATTATCATATTCACCTATCTTGTCAGCATAATATACGTCACCCAGAGAGTTCTTTGTGGTAAGCTTGTATATTGTATAAGTTATTTTACCAGATTCAACATATGTCAGTTCCTTAATATAATATAATGAAGTATTATCTGCCTCGTTCTTATATATTGTATTAGTTGTATAAGGGTCGTACTCATAATACCTGGCATATAATCTTGATATTTCCAGTGGATGTGAAATATTATATGTTACATTTTCCTTTAATGTTCCATTATCTCTGATTGGTTTATCAGTAAGATTATCGCTTGTATACACTACTGCCTTTGAACCGGAATATATGGTGACATTACATGTGTCTGCAACTGAAAGTACAGAATTAGTTCCCTCAGCAAAGAAAGCTACACCATAATCTCCTGCCCTGTCTGCATTAATAACCAGGGAACCATTGCCACATATATTGATAGAACCGCCCCATGCATCACCATATGAACCTATACCTCCGATTTCATTATCACCAATAAGGTTAATCTTGAAATCATCCCCCATCATATTAGTTGCTATTCCGGCACTCTTGTTTTTATAATTATTTAATGTAAGTGTATTGGTTTGTCTGTCATAAGACATTCCATCTATGGAATTAGTTTCTTTTGAAGAAAATATAGTAGTACTATCTTCTCCAGTTCTGACATTAATATAAGCATAAGCCCAATCGCCAGTATCACATGGTCCGTTGGCAGCTTTTACCGGTGGTGCAGCATATAAAACTGCAGATGATACTGCGAGTACGACTGCTCCAGCTAATGCGGCGATTTTTTTGATATGACATTTTTTGTTTTTCACCATAAATCATTCCTCCTGTTTCTTGATAATAATTCTCATTTATTTATTTGTTTTTTT
>OLJA01001026.1_pt1 | contig 15724 bp, 12 predicted proteins | sample 1601401 | NCBI WGS metagenome assembly OLJA01 (sample SAMN01915217, study PRJEB22387) | human gut metagenome | isolation source: stool | host: Homo sapiens | place: USA | reverse complement strand
CTGCATTTTGAAATACTGATCGGTGGTGCTCAGGTAAATCCACTGCAGTATTTGAATTGATAAGAACGGTCGGATAGCAGCAAATACTCAATATAATCCAATATAAGGAAGCGAATGCAATGGATTTACTGAATTTTGAGGATAGAAATGCGTAAATCTGTATCAAAATAGACAATTTACAAAACTATCTGTTGTGTTATATAATTAGTAGATAAACAGGATACACTAAATTTGAGGTGTGACATGGAACAATATGTGATTAAAGGTGGAAATCCGCTGGTTGGTGAGGTGGAGATCGGCGGTGCGAAAAATGCAGCACTTGCCATCCTGGCAGCAGCAACTATGACGGATGAGACCGTTACGATAGAAAATTTACCGGATGTCAGAGATACAAATGTGTTGATGCAGGCAATGGAAGAGATTGGTGTGCATATTGACAGGATTGACAGGCATACCGTTAAGATCAATGCAGGCAGTATCAATGATTTGGTTGTAGACAATGAATATATTAAAAAGATCAGAGCTTCTTATTATTTATTGGGGGCTTTGCTTGGCAAATATAAAAAGGCAGAGGTGGCACTTCCGGGTGGATGCAATATCGGCAGCAGACCGATTGACCAGCATTTGAAGGGATTCCGTGCACTTGGTGCCAAGGCAGATATTTCGCATGGTCATATCTGTGTGGAGACAGACAGGCTTGTCGGCAATCATATTTATATGGACGTGGTCACGGTAGGTGCTACCATTAATATCATTATGGCAGCAGCACTTGCAGAAGGGCAGACGATCATTGAGAATGCAGCGAAGGAGCCGCACGTAGTAGATGTGGCAAACTTTTTAAACAGCATGGGAGCTAATATTAAGGGCGCAGGAACGGATGTAATCCGTATCCGCGGTGTGGAAAAGCTTCATAAAACAGAATACTCCGTTATTCCGGATCAGATCGAAGCCGGTACATTCATGTTTGCAGCAGCAGCCACAAAGGGTGATGTGACAGTCAAGAATGTCATTCCAAAGCATCTGGAGTCCATCAGTGCAAAGCTGATCGAGATTGGCTGTGAGATCAAAGAGTCTGACGATGCAGTCCGTGTGGTATCTTCCAAGCCACTGACCCATACACATGTCAAGACACTTGCCTATCCGGGCTTCCCGACCGATATGCAGCCACAGATTGCTGTGACGCTGGCACTTTCAGAAGGAACCAGCATTGTAACGGAAAGCATTTTTGAAAATCGTTTCCGCTATGTGGACGAGCTGACAAAGATGGGAGCTAATATTAAGGTAGAAGGCAATACAGCCATTATTGAGGGCGTAAAGAAATATACGGGAGCCCATATTGATGCACCGGATCTCCGTGCAGGCGCGGCGCTTGTGATTGCCGGTCTTGCGGCAGAGGGCATCACGGTTGTCGATGATATCCTGTATATTGAGCGCGGATATGAAGATTTTGATGTCAAGCTCAGAGGCTTAGGAGCTCAGATCGAAAAAGCGGCAGATGAAAAAGAAGTCCAGAAGCTGAAATTGAAAATTGGATAAAGAAAAGAAATGGGACGTTCCGAGGAACGTCCCTATTGTTTTATATAAGTGAAATTACAGCAGCCGTTCGATAGCAATATCCTTCTGCTTGGAAAGATCGACAAAGGTATCTCCGCACTTGATCATAGGGCGGGATAACTGCTGCGGATTGATGAAAACAACGTCACCTTCCTGCCCATTCGTTAAACGGACACGCTGCCCAATGTAGGTAAGGACAACGTTTTTTAGGAAGCAGAGAATGTACTCGGATTCATATTTCTGCAGCCCTTCTTTTTCAAAGATATCAATGACGGTAAAGGGGCAGAGCGGTCCGCGATACACACGCGCAGCTGTCATAGCATCATAGACATCTGCAATGCTGACGATCTTGGCGAATTTGTCGATGCGGTTTCCGGTCAGACCAAAAGGATATCCACTGCCATCACAACGCTCGTGGTGCATAAGGGCGGCATTTTTGATGTGATCGTTGACAGGCTGGTTCTGCAGAAGCTTGTAGCCCTCGATCGTATGCGTTTTGATTACATCGTATTCCTCGTTGGTCAGACGATCCGGTTTTTTGATGATCGAATCGGGAATGCAGAGCTTGCCAATATCATGAAACAGACCGCAAAGTGTCGCAAGCTCAATATCTTCCTGTGAAAAATGCAGCCAGCCGGCAAAAACATTACAGATCAGGGCAACATTCAGACAATGCGCGTAGGTAAGATCATCGTAAGCACGCATATTGTGGAGCATGTTAAAGAAATTCACACTTCCGCCATCTGCCTGCAAAAGCTTCAGGGTATCATCCAGCATGGCAGAAACATCGATCGGAGCACCTTTTTCTACGATGTCATTGATCTGATCCTTGAAATCGACGATCGTTGTGTCGAAAGTTTCCTTAAATTTATGGAACTCCGGACTTGCCTGAATACGCGCAGAATAAGGATCGGATATAGTTGGCTCCTGTACTTCGTTTTCCATAATGCGGATACTCGGAACGGAATAAAATTCCAGCCGGGTAATGATCTTATCGGTCAACACAGTGCCCTTTGAGACAATTAACTGATTGCTGTAAGAATAGACATCTTCCCCGGTGACCATGCCCGGTATTAAATTGGCTATAAAAGTTCTTTTCATCCTGTCAACCCTCGATCATAAACAATTAAAATTAGTTAAATTATACGGTTTGCAAGTTTATCTGTCAATTCATGGGTGGAAAAGAAAATAGAAGGGTGTAGGGAAAAGAATAAAATAAACGATAAAAAGTTGATATAAAAACAGGAACATCATATAGACGCAATCACGTTTGGCTACCTTGCGAAATGTAATGAATTTGTATAACAAATTCATTATGTAGCCACCACACATCGGCGAAGCCGATTTTATATGTGTGGTGGTTCACGTATATCTTGCTCGTATTTTACCCGGCTCTGGTCGAAAAAGAGCGTTTCGATCTCGCCGCCGGGTAAACGAGCGATAAATCTCAGTCGCCTGCACTATCGATTGCTTGCTATATGTTGTTCCTGTTTTATTTTCTGTATTTCTATAGTTGACTTCAAGATTTTCCTCTGCTATCATAACCATATTCATCGCCGCCTTTCAGGCAGCGATTATCTCAGAGCTTTAGCTCATCTTAAAAGGGCATTTCGCCCGTTTTTTCAGTTTTGAAATCACAACAGAGGAATTAACAGTAAATGTCATAAATGGACTTGAATTGTCATGTTGATAAGGATGCTGGAATGACATATAATAGGGTAAATCCTATTTCGTCTATGTTTTTCTCTGTTTTTATTATAGATGTAACTATAAACAGACAGAGAAAGGAAAGAGGAATGGATCAGAAAAGACCAAGAAAAACTGAGGAAAGACAGTTGGAAATCGTCAGGCAGCTTCGACCGATAGATGATTGTTTTTTTGAAGTAATGATGGAAGATCCGGATGCCTGTGAAGAATTATTGCAGGTTGTTTTGGAGAATCCGTTGTTAAGAATAAAGAAAGAAACTGTTTCAGGTCAGAAGAGTATCAGGATCATCGGAAAGCGTTCTATTCGAGTAGATGCTTATGCGGAAGGCAATGAGCATACTGTATTTAATATTGAAATCCAAAGGGCGGATAATGAAAACCATGTGAAGAGAGTAAGGTACAATGCATCCGTGATAACAGTAAACCGTTCGGAACCGGGAGATCTGTTTGAACAGGTGCAGGAACTGTTTGTTATCTATATTGCGGATTTCGATGTATTACGCAACGGAAGGACGATCAGTCATGCGGAAATGACATGCGTTGAAACGGGTGTAGCATTGAATGACGGACTTCATGAGATATTCGTTACAACTATTGGAAAAGATAACAACAAGATCGCAAGGCTGATGAGGGAATATAAGAACCCAGATATGAATAATCCGGAGTTTCCGAAACAGTCCAAACGGGTACAGGAAATGAAACATGATTCAAAGGAGGCAGAGAAAATGTGCAAGTTAGTTGAAGATTACAAGTTAGAAGGTATAATTCAGGGCGTTATTGAGGCATATGTGGATGCAGGTTTAGATGAGAAAATGATTCTCTTTAAACTTGTGAAAAAATTCAATCTGACAGAAGAAAAAGCGCAGGAATATTATGACATATTTGCTAAGTAACTAACATAAAAGAAAAACAGGCTGCTTATGGCATCAGGTACTTTTAGCGTAAATTCTGCAAGGAATGTTGAAAAACTTTGCTTCATCATCTATAATCTTTTATACAGGGGTTATCTGGGAACTTACAGCTGTTTCATTTGGAGATACAGAAGATGAAGTTCCAAATAGGTATCGTGATGAAAGAAAAGGAGAATAGCAAAATGAGACTGATTACACGTTCAGATTTTGATGGACTTGCATGTGGTGCACTTTTAAAGGAAGCAGGGATTATCGATCATTGGAAATTCGCGCATCCAAAGGATCTGCAGGATGGACTTGTAGAGGTAACAGAGGATGACTGTCTTGCCAATGTGCCATTTGTAGAAGGCTGCGGTCTTTGGTTCGACCATCATTCCAGTGAATATGAGAGAATGCAGCTTGAGGGTAAATATAAAGGCGAAAGCCGTGTGACACCTTCCTGTGCACGTATTATTTATGAATATTACGGCGGAAAAGAAAAATTCCCGCAGTTTGACGATATGATGGAAGCTGTTGATAAGGTAGACAGCGGTAATCTGACGATCGATGACGTACAGAATCCAAAGGGTTGGGTGCTCATTGGTTTCTTAATGGATCCACGTACAGGACTTGGACGCTGGAGAGATTTCACGATCAGTAACTATCAGCTGATGGAAAAACTGATCGACGCCTGTCGTACCATGACAACGGACGAGATCTTAAATCTGCCGGATGTGAAGGAACGTATCGAAGTATACTTTGAGCAGACAGAAAAGTTCAAAGAAATGGTCAAGGCGCATACAAAAGTAGACGGAAAGGTCATTATTTCCGATCTGCGTGGGGTAGATCCGATCTACTCCGGTAATCGTTTCATGATCTATTCCATGTATCCGGAGCAGAATATTTCCGCATGGATCGTAAACGGTAAGGGCGGACATGGCTGCAGCGCAGCGGTTGGTTACAGCATTTTGAACAGAACCTCCGATGTCAATGTCGGAAGCCTGATGCTGAAATACAACGGCGGCGGACATAAAGCAGTCGGAACCTGTCAGTTTACGGATGAGACAATGGAAACAGAGCTTCCGAAGATGCTCGCTGAGCTTTGCGAAATGAGCAATAAATAACAGAATGCGGATTGAAGAATCTGTATCTTTCATTTTTGAAGGATACAGATTTTTTGTTATGGCGACGAGGAAAATGCACGCATTTATGCGACACTATAAAAATAACAGTCGACAAAATCCATGCATAAGGGTTAGAATAAACTAACATAAGTAAGACTGTTCAAAGAGGAGAAAAGAAAATGCAGGAAGAAAAGATCAAACCGGTATTAAACGGAGCAGCAGAGACTATGCTGCAAAGCTTTTATGCAAGAGCAATGTACAGCAAAAATCCAAAGCACCGTTTCAAAGATGCAAAGGCAGAGGAGATCGTAGCGAAGCTTGACTATGATTTTTCCAAAGCTGGAAAGGATCAGACAATGAGTGGTGGTGTTATCGCCAGAACTGCAGTGTTGGATGAGCTTGTATCTGATTTTATTCAAAAAAATCCTGACTGCACAGTTGTAAACATTGCCTGTGGTCTGGATACCCGTTTTTACCGGATGGATAATGGCAGGATCACCTGGTACAATCTGGATCTGCCTGAAACAATACAGGTGCGTGATTCTGTATACAGAGAGAAAGGCCGTGTTTCAACGATTGGTTGTTCCTGCTTTGATCCTGCATGGCCAAAGCAGGTAACAAAAAGAGGAAAAATGCTCTTTATCATAGAAGGTCTGACCATGTATCTGACAAAGGAGCAGGTAGCGCAGATGCTTGCGATCATCCGGGATAACTTTGATAGTGCCTATGTGATCATGGAATGTCTGTGTCCGAAATTTGTGAATAAAGAGAAGGTGGAAAAATCTATCCAGTCCACAGGTGCGGTCTTTACCTGGGGAGCAAACAGCTTTGAAGAGCTGGGAGATGTGGCAAAGGGCTTTTGCAAGGTAAAGAATGACAATATCCTGCGTGGTATGTGGGTATTAAATCCGGCATTTAAGCTGGTGACATGGATTCCGGTCGTAAAGAAAATGTCGCAGAAAATTCTGATATTTGAAAAGGCATAAAAACGGACTAGATCAGCCCCATCGTTTTCAGGATAAACAGCCAGAAGGTCAGGGAAACGGAGCTGAGCAGCGTTGTCAGGACGATCACGCTGGATGTCAGAACACCTTCATGTCCCATATTTTTTGCCATGATATAGCAGCTTGGCGTTGTCGGAGCACCGAGCATGATGAGCAGGGATACCATCTTTTCGCCTGTAAAGGAGAAATGGGCAGCGACCGGCAGAAAGACTGCACACTGCACGAAGAGACGGATAAAAGAGGCTGTAAGAGCAGGTTTGATCCGTCCGCAGGCTGCTTTGACTTCAAAGCCCGCACCAAGTGCGATCAAGGCAAGCGGTGTTGCCATGACAGACAGGTTGGACATTGTTTTTGTCACAAGGAATGGCAGCTTGATCTGGGAAACAGAAGCCAGCAGACCAAACAGAATACCTAAAATAATAGGATTTGTCGCAATTCCTTTGAGGGATTTGACAAGTCCTTTTTTATCGAGTTTGTGTTCGCCCGGTCCGGTAAAAGAAAGGATCAGGACAGCAAGGATATTGTAAAGTGGCACACTCCCGATGATCATGAGCGGTGCGATCGTTGCTTTGCCATAGATATTCTGGATAAAGGCCAGTCCGAGGACAGCAGCACTGCCACGATAGCTGCCTTGTACAAACTCGCCGATAATGTCTTTATCTTTCAGGAAAAGAGATGCACCGGTCATAATAACGGTAAAGCAGATCAAAGTGGCAAAAAAGCAATACAGAACATAGCCTGTGTCCCAGACACTGAAAAAGTCTGCCTGATAAAGATCCAGAAACAGAAGTGCGGGTAATGTTACTTTAAAGTTGAATTTATTGGCGACAGTCACGAAGCTGTCATTCAGCATATGGATCTGTTTGAGGACATAGCCTATGACAATCGTTAAAAAGATTGGTAATGTTACATTTAAACTGAAGATTAAATTTTCCATGACAAACTCCTGTTTTTTGTGTGGAGGATTTTACTCCCGGACGGTTACAAGTGTATATAAAATAAGGTATAATAAGCATTGAAAGTACCTATGCGATTTTAGTACAAATATATTTATTTGTAAAGACGGGCGTATATCCGGAAAGGTCTTAAAAAGGCAATTTTACAAATATTTTCTGAGTAGTTGGAAGGAAACGGAGAAGCAGCGGATCAGGGATTAATTTATCAGATAAAATGAAGGATGAGGAAACAGGAATGCAGGCAGAAACTATACAGATACTGGGAATCGTCATTGCCGCCATTGTGGCAGCAGTATTGTTTATATGGATACTCTGGCAGATCCTGCGTAAAAAGGAAACGCCCTTAGATGAAATGGAGGGCGTGGAATTCGAGCAGTATTGCGCAGAGCTTCTGCGAAACAGAGGGTTTATCGATGTGAAGCTTACCAAAGCAAGCGGTGATTTTGGAGTGGATATTCTGGCAGAAAAGGATGGCGTGACTTATGCCATCCAGTGTAAGCGATATGCGGATCCGGTCGGCGTGAAGGCAGTGCAGGAAGCGTTTGCGGGCAGGGAATATTATGACCGCATGGTAGGAGCGGTTCTGACGAACCAGTATTTTACCGCTCCTGCGGTCGCAGCAGCCAAAAAGCTGAAGATCCTTCTCTGGGACAGAGGTTATCTGGACAGTATGATCGAGGAAAGACGTGTATAGCTGTCAGGACCATGTGACAGGAAGAAGGTGTGGAATGCGAGATCTGAGTAGGGAATCTGCTCTTTCTCGCATTTTTTTTGATACCGCTCTTTGCAGGCAAGGAGTTGTAAATAGCCGCCGTAGTATTTCAAATAAGTGCCCGGTTCGTTGATGAGGTAAGTGTAAACATTTGCAAGCTCCTGTGGCTCGGTAATACCGATCTTTGCCAGATACGGGGCAATATCGGGAAGGCAGGCGGATTCTGCATGGATCCGGATATCCAGATAGCAGAGCAGACAGATCTGGATCTCGCGGGAAAGCCGGAGCATATGGGCATATGCCTTCTGCTCTTCCTTTTCATAGGCGTGATCGAAGGACAAAAGCTCTACGTACATTGCCCAGCCCTCGCTGTAGCCCGGGAAATTCATGACATAGCGCAGGATATTTTCCCGCGTAACCCCCTGCGAGGAAAGAAAATAGACATTCTGGAACATATGGCCGGGAAATCCCTCATGCGCCAAGGTGGTGTACATTGTCAGATAATCGGTTTCGGGATTGACATAGATCACATTATTGACGTTGCTGATCTCGCCCGGTCTGCAAAGGGAAAGACGCGGTGTAAAATAGTAGGCTGGCGCGGTATACGGAGCAAGTGCTGTGGGGATCTCTTTTACCGTAACGGGGGAAGAAGCCGGAAGTGGTGGAAAAAGAGCCGACATCTGCTCCTGCAAGGTGGATAAGTAGGTATCTGCAGCAGGCAGCTTAGCAGAGGCATCGGAGAGATCCGGCAGCGAATCAACCGGATATTTCTGTCGATACGCCGCAAGCTCCGCGTAAAGCGTCTGCAGTCTTTCGGAAAGCTGCTTTGCAAGTTCCTCGGTTGTCAGATCACAGCCGATCTGCTGCTGCACCAGATAGGTGTAATAGGCTTTACCGTTTTTGTACTGACAGAGTCCGCGCTGCTCTTTTCCCTCTTCCTTCAGCAGCAACAGAGAATCTCCCAGCTTTTCATAAGCCGGCTGAACAAGTGTATGCAGGATGCGGGCATGGTCGGAAGCGTAGTAAGCATATTTTTCAGTATCTTTCTCATAGACCTGCTTCAGGTTTTGCAAAAAACAGTCTGTAAAAAGGGCTTCTCCTTTCTCAGATGCCATAAAATCACATTGGGAAATGACCATGGAAGCGTCTTCGGAAGCCATAAACATGCCAGCAGCGGCTTTATCCGTTTCATAAGCGGCAAGACTGTCAAAATAAGAGGGGATCAGCGACAGAAGCGCAAGATAGGATTTGACATCTTTCTCATTTTCCATGCTGTATTCTGCCAGCAGAACAGGAAGAGAGGTGTGTATCCCACTGGTCGGACTGAGTGGTTCCTCAAAATAGGGAAATTTTGTACCTTCCTGCCTTTTTTCGAGGTAGGAAGTCAGGATTTCATAGGTTTCCCGTGTATGGGCAGGCAGGTGTGCAGGTGATATACCGGAAAGTGTCCGGCGGAGCTTTTGCAGAGTTTCGCCTTCGGCAAGATAGGTTTCCCGGTCGTAGCAGGGTAGGCTGTAGACAGCCGGATCGATCCCGAATGCGGAAGGATCTGTCAGGGTGAAATGAAGGCTCAGGCTGTCATTTTCATAAGCACTTTGGAGATAGCTGTCCGAAAAAAGGGAAAATTTCTCCTCAGGGGAATTTTTTTGGATAAGATACAGGGAAAACAGAAAGGCGAAGGTCAGAGCGGTTAAAAACAGGGAAGAACGTAGTTTTTTCTTGGGATACATGAAAAACTCCTGCAGGAAACGTTATTTCATCTTATGCAGATCTGTCTGCAGATATGAGGGATGAACGGAGCCTGCAGGATGGCAGAAATTTTGCGAAGGCAGAAATCTGTGGTATGAGACCGGGTAGAAGTCCAAAGCCGGAATATGTGAATAAGGATCTGTATTGCTATACCGGACAGAACAGATAAAGTAACAGGGACAGAATACTAAAAAACAGAAACAGCAGTTCAAACAGTATATATTTTCTGCCGGGATGCTGCATCCGCCACAGAGCATAGCCCGGAATCAAAAGAGCATAGCCGCTGAATAGGTAACGTGCGTTCATGGTACAGATGAGTGGATAACGGAAGCAGAAGATGATATAACTGATCAACAGGGCACCATTTCCGACACCGATCAGAAGTCTGATGGCAGGATCTCCTGCTTTGGAAAAGCAGTAAGAGGTACTTGTGTAAAACAGGATCAGGGACAGGGCAAAGCCAAGCAGTGTGAAAATCGGCGCAAGCGTTTCCCAGAAAGGAGTGCGGAATACAAGGATCCCTTCGTCATAAAGCAGCGTCAGGATCGTCTGTCCCCAGATATTGGCACTGTTTGAAAGATCCCACCAGTCGATCGTATGTGCTGTAAAAATGCGGAGTGTGGGAAAGCCCATGCGGTAGGCAAAGCCATAGCCTTCCACATTCTGCCAGGTGGCATAGCCTGTTGCATCTACGACATAAGAAAATGGCAGACCATACAGAATCAGGTTCCGGAGTACCCAGGAAAGGGAAAGCGGAATGCAGATCACGGCAAACAGGATATATTGTTTAAGCAGCGCTTTTCTATTCTTTGTTTTAATCAAATGGTACAGAAAGACAGCACCGACACCGGGCGCAATAAGGACGCCCGATGTTTTGGACAAGGTGGCAAAAATGATAGCAGCAGCAATTTTCAGGATGTTTCCGGTATTGGGATCAGAATGCCAGCGCAGTGTGTAAAAAAGAGCCATGACACAAAAAAGCGTCATCAGACAGTCGTTGTTCAGCTGCGCACCCAGAAAAAATAAGGTCGGAAAAAAGGATACAAGGGCAGTCAGACAACAGAGCAGCTTTTCTGAAATCTTAAGATGCTTCAGGATACGATAAAGAAAAACGGAGATCAGCACGGAAAATACCATATTGACATATTGCAGCATTTCAAAGGCATTTACCAGATTAAGATTATCTGTACCATGGTAAAAAAGCTGCAAAATAATGGCACCAACTATGTAAAATAGCGGTGGATGGTAATATTGTCCCATAAATTCCGGTGAAAAATCCGGCAGATGGTGATATTGGTATAAATACTGGATGTAGCCAAGATGTCCATAGGTAATGGACTGCCAGTCAGACAGATCGCCAAGGTCGTGGTTCGTGTTGTAGTAAGGAACCGCATAAGCATAGAAAAAACGTGCAGCTACGCCAAGAAGCAGGAGAAGCATACAGATCATGCGGGGAGAAAAGAAAGCCTTTATATTCGATTTTGACCCTGTTTTGTGTATATTCATCAGAAGAACCCTCCTTAAAAACTGTATCATGAACGGAAAGTGCTGTCAAAGCGCAAATATTTTTGATATACTTACGCTATGATGAGGATTGTGGGAGTGCGTAGCACAGAACAATCCGCAGGCATCAAAGCCGGGAACTTTTGACCCCGGTATCATGCTATAAAAGGGACAGGAAGGGAGAATAGACCGGAATGAAAATGGAAATCCGCAGAAAAGATGTCATATTGGTATGTCTTTTCACAATCGGCTTTTTCTGTATTGCACTTTGGGGGCTTGGAAGCCACAGCATTCCGCAGACGGAGCAGGAGCTTTCGGCGCGCGGGGACGGCGCAAAGGAGGTAGTGCTTTACTTTGAAGAAGGGCAGCAGCTTTCGGATCTTCTGCTGTTTATCGGATATCGGGCAGAGGGGGAAGTGACGGTGTCTGTTGCAGCAGGAACTGACTGGCAGATCGTACAAAGCGGGGAAGAACTGGATTCCGTGTTCGCATGGAATGAAATCCCTGTTTCGTATCGGACAACCTGTCTGGGGATGGTATTTTCGGATGCTTCGGTGAATTTAATGGAGATGGTCTGCTTAGATGAGAATGGAGAGCCTGTTTTACCGGTGAATGCCATGCAATATCCGGCGCTTTTTGATGAACAGGAGCTTTATGAGGATGGTATTACCTATCAGGATCAGACGATCTTTGATGAGATTTATCATGGCAGAACTGCCTACGAATTTCTGCATGGACTGCCTATTTATGAAAATACGCATCCGCCGCTCGGAAAGACACTGATCTCTGTCGGAATTGCGGTCTTTGGTATGAATCCGTTTGGCTGGCGGTTTATGTGTGTCGTTTTCGGAAGCCTGATGATGCCATTTATTTATCTGTTCGGTCTGCGTCTGACAGGAAAAACAAGGTATGCTTGTCTGGCAGCAGTCCTGCTTGGAACGGATTTTATGCATTTTACACTTTCCAGAATTGCTACGATCGATATCATTGTCGCGTTTTTTATTCTAGGTATGTTCTATTTTATGTATGCATTTGTGGTGTCGGAAAAACGGCGGTATCTGCTGCTTGCCGGTCTGTTTACGGGACTTGGCTGTGCAACAAAGTGGACGGGGATTTATGCGCTGTGTGGACTTTTTGGCGTTTTTCTTCTCTGGATGATCGGGAAAATCAGAAAGATCGGTGTAAAGAAGGAAACAAGGCGTTACTGGATCTGGCTCTGCCTGCAGTGTATCGGCTGTTTTATACTTCTGCCTTTTACAATTTATACGCTGTCTTACATTCCGTTTGTCCGCGTATATCCGGATCAGAATCTGCTGCAGCATGTACTTTCGAACGGAGAGCTGATGCTTTCCTATCACAAAGCTACGATTTTTGATCATCCGTATGCTTCACCGTGGTATAGCTGGCTGTTTGACTGGAAACCGCTGCTTGACAGCAGGGAATATCTGGCGGGGGATAAGGTCAGCGTGATCGCAACCTTTGGCAATCCGGTCTTGTATTTTGCGGGACTTTATGCATATGGAAAAGAACTCTGGCGTACGTTCCGCCACAGGGATAAAAATGCAGCAGTACTTGTACTGTATTATACGGTCATGCTGCTCCCATGGATCTTTATCAGACGGACGGTTTTTATCTATCAGTATTACGTCTGCTCGGTTGTGCTCGTCCTGCTGCTCTGCCACAGTGTCAGCCAGAAAGAAGGCGGGCAGGAAAAGAGAGCTTACTGGGGACTGCTTGCAGCTTCGGTTCTTTTATTTGTGGTCTTTTACCCTGTCATATCGGGGCTTGTTGTGCCAGCAGCCTATATCAGGCAGGTGATCCCATGGCTGCCCAATTGGAGATTTCTGTGATAGGAGGGGATTTCTGCAGGTAATGAGTTTGACATCTAATATCTGCTGTGTTACATTTATTACATATCGGGTATACTCATAAAAAGGCAGTGAGAAAGAGAGTACATTTGCAGGAAGTTTTCAGAGAACATCCTACGGGCAGGGAAGCAGAAACAGTTCTGATCTGCGGAAATGTCCGGTCTGTGAGGGATGGATGGAATGCACTTGGAAGATGGCTTTTGAGCAGCGCACCGAGGTCACAGGGCTTAGGCTGCGACAGGTTCCGCCTGTTATAGCGGAGGAGTATCGAAAGGATCGATACTTGCTGAGGTTTCGGGTGTGAGCCCGGAATAAAACAGAAGTGGTAACGCGTTTATTCGCCTTCTGGAGGGAAACCTTCAGAAGGCTTTTTTGTAGCGAGGAAGGAAACCAAGCGACAGCGAAGCTGGCATTTGGTTTCACCCGAGCGTGTGCTGTCATGTATCGAAGATACATGATATAGCCTCAGCCCATCACCGAAGGTGATTATACATGGCTGAGGTTCACATGAGAGAAAATCAGAAGCAGCGAAGCTGCGGCGCTACGAAGTAGCGGGATTTTCGAGCTTGCAAGAGGAAGGAAACCAAGCATTGTCGTATATTTGCGCAGCAAATGTACGGCGAAATAACCTGCGTAGCAGGTTATAGAAGTGTTCACCCGAACGTATAACGAAGAAAGGAAATAGAAAAGGCAGATGAAAGATACTAAAAAAGAATCAGAATGCAAAGAAATGCCATGCTGCTGCCAGCGGAAGACCGCGCGAGAGGCGGAAGAAAAGAAAAAGCTGATGAACCGCTTAAACCGCATTGAAGGACAGATCAGAGGAATTCAGAAAATGCTGGAAAACGATGCTTACTGCAACGATATTTTAGTGCAGTCCTCAGCGGTCAGTGCAGCCATGAATGCTTTTAATAAAGAACTATTATCGAGCCATATCCATTCCTGTGTGGTAAGGGATATTCAGGAAGGAAAGACAGAGGTTGTGGATGAGCTGGTGAATACCCTGCAGAAACTTATGAAATAAAAAGATACAGAAAGAGTGGGAAATGATGGAACAATATCATGTAACAGGTATGAACTGCGCAGCCTGCAGTGCCAGGGTAGAAAAAGCAGTTTCCAAAGTGAAGGGCGTAACGTCCTGCTCTGTCAGTCTGCTGACCAATTCCATGGGTGTGGAAGGAACGGCGGAAAGCAGTGAGGTCATAGAGGCAGTCAAAGCAGCAGGTTATGGAGCCTCATTAAAGAATGCAAAGGAAGAGAATAAGGAAGCAGAGACAGGACTGGAGGATACACAGACACCACTGTTAAAAAAACGTCTGATCGCATCGGTCGTATTTTTGATCGTGCTCATGTATTTTTCCATGGGACATATGATGTGGGGCTGGCCGCTGCCTGCGTGGTTTACGGATAACCATGTGGGAATGGGGCTGGTACAGATGATACTGGCAGCCATTATCATGGTGATCAACCAGCAGTTTTTTATCAGCGGATTCAAAGCACTGTGGCACAGATCACCGAATATGGACACGCTGGTAGCCATGGGCTCCATGGCATCGTTTGTCTGGAGTGTTTACGCACTGCTTGCCATGACAAGGGCACAGACAGACGGGAACGCAGAGCTTGTCATGGAATATATGATGGAGTTTTACTTTGAATCGGCAGCGATGATCCTGACATTGATCACAGTAGGCAAAATGCTGGAGGCAAGATCCAAGGGAAAAACAACAGATGCTTTAAAGTCATTGATCTCTCTTGCCCCGAAAACAGCAGTGGTTGAAAGAGACGGAAAAGAAGTTACCGTATCCATTGATGAAGTACAAAAAGGTGATATTTTTGTTGTCAGACCTGGAGAAAACATTCCGGTAGACGGACAGGTCATAGAAGGAAACAGTGCAGTTAACGAAGCTGCTATCACAGGCGAAAGTATTCCGGTCGATAAGGCAGAAGGAGATATGGTACGTTCTGCTACGATCAACCAGTCGGGGTTTCTGCGCTGCAAAGCAACGAGAGTCGGTGAGGATACCACACTTTCCCAGATCATCAAGCTTGTGGAAGATGCATCTGCAACAAAAGCACCGATCGCTAAGGTCGCAGATAAGGTATCTGGTGTTTTTGTACCGGTCGTTATCACGATCGCAGTGATCACTACACTGGTATGGCTTCTGGCAGGACAGAATTTTGCCTATGCACTGGCAAGAGGTATTTCCGTTCTGGTCATCAGCTGTCCATGTGCACTCGGACTGGCAACACCGGTTGCGATCATGGTAGGCAACGGTATGGGAGCAAAAAACGGTATTTTATTTAAAACAGCCGTCTCATTGGAAGAAACAGGAAAAACCCGGATCGTTGCACTGGATAAAACAGGTACGATCACACGCGGTGAGCCAAAGGTAACGGATGTGCTTCCGGCAGAAGGTATTTCGGAAGAAGAATTACTTACCATGGCATATACACTGGAGCAGAAAAGCGAGCATCCGCTTGCCAAAGCCGTGCTGGAGGAGGCACAGAGCAGAGAACTGAAGCCACGGATGATCACAGATTTTACCGCACTTCCGGGCAACGGACTGAGCGGCAAGACAGAAGGCAGCAGTCTGCTCGGTGGCAGTTTTACTTTTATCAGAGAAAAAATTGAGGAAAACGGGGAGAAGCTGCAACAG
>OLJA01001022.1_pt1 | contig 15730 bp, 13 predicted proteins | sample 1601401 | NCBI WGS metagenome assembly OLJA01 (sample SAMN01915217, study PRJEB22387) | human gut metagenome | isolation source: stool | host: Homo sapiens | place: USA | reverse complement strand
CATCGGCCACTTCGGACTTGGATTCTACTCCGCGTTCATGGTTGCGGACAAAGTAACGATCGATACCTTATCCTACAAGCCGGATGCAAAGCCGGTCCACTGGGAGTCTGAGGGCGGTACCGAGTTCGATATGAAAGAGGGCACAAAGGAAGGACACGGAACCGTGATCACCCTGTACCTGAATGAGGACAGCGCTGAGTTTGCGAATGAGTACCGCGCAAGAGAGATCCTCGATAAATACTGTGCATTCATGCCGGTTGAGATCTACTTAAACGATGAGACTGCAGAGCCGCAGTACGACACGATCGAAAAGGACGAACTCACCGATAAAGATACAATTATCGAGACGATCGTAGAGCCTGCAAAGACAGAGGAGAAGGAAAAAGAGGACGGCACTAAGGAGACAGTTGAGGTTTCCCCGGCGAAAGAGAAATATAAGATCGCAAGACGCCCGGTTCCGGTCAATGATACGAACCCGCTCTGGAACAAGCATCCGAATGAGTGCACAGACGAAGAGTACAAGGAGTTCTACCGTAAGGTATTCCAGGACTTCAAGGAGCCGTTATTCTGGATCCATCTGAATATGGATTATCCGTTTAACTTAAAGGGTATACTTTATTTTCCTAAGATCAATATTGAGTTCGAGAGCGCTGAAGGTGTAATTAAACTTTACAATAATCAGGTATTCGTAGCGGATAATATTAAAGAAGTTATTCCTGAATTTCTTATGTTATTAAAGGGCGTAATTGATTGTCCGGATCTTCCGCTCAATGTATCAAGAAGTGCGCTTCAGAATGATGGTTTTGTTAAAAAGATTTCAGACTACATTACCAAGAAGGTAGCCGACAAGCTTTCGGGAATGTGTAAGACAGATAAGGAAAGCTACGAGAAATACTGGGATGACATAAGTCCGTTTATTAAATTCGGATGTCTTAAAGATGACAAGTTCTGTGAAAAGATGAATGATTACATCCTGTTCAAGAATCTCGACGGCAAGTATCTTACCCTGCCTGAGTGCCTTGAAGAGAATAAAGAGAAACATGAGAATACTGTATTCTATGTTAAAGATGAAATTGAACAGGGTCAGTACATTAAGATGTTCAAGGACCAGGGAATGGATGCGGTTATTCTTAAACATAATATTGACCAGCCGTTTATCACACATCTTGAGCAGAAGAATGAGAATCTTAAGTTCTTAAGCATAGATTCCGATCTCTCCGAGATTTTTAAGGATGATGCGGATGACAGCGAAGAGGCTAAAGAAACTCTTAAAGCTGATAATGACAAGCTTTCCGAAATATTTAAGAAAGCTCTTGGCAAGGACAATCTTCAGGTTAAAGCCGAGAAACTCAAAGATGCAGAAGTTTCTTCTATGATAACAATCAACGAAGATTCCAAGAGAATGGCCGACATGATGAAGATGTACGGTATGTCCGGAATGGATCCGGAGATGTACGGCGCACAGGGCGAGACTCTTGTACTTAACCTTAACAATGTTCTGGTTAAATATATACTTGACAACCCTGAGAGTGATAATGTTACAATGTTCTGTGAGCAGTTGTATGATCTGGCTATGGTAGGACACGGTCAGGTAGCACCTGAGAGAATGACAGCATTTATTGCCAGAAGTAACAGAATAATGGAACTTCTGACTAAGTAAGCAGAGGTATTTAATGAAATCAGACAATGATTCTGTTATAGAATTTGAGTGGATTGAAGTTAATATTGATGATGATTGTAAGGCTGTGCAGCCGGATGCGGATGCACAGCCTGAAGTTGTTGAAACACAACAGCCTGAGTCTAAGGCAGTATCGGCAGTTCGTAATATTTTTGGATATTTAATCGCGGTTGCAACCGCTGTTCTGATATATATAGTCGTCAGCAGATTTGTTGTAATCAATGCCAATATTCCTACGCGCTCAATGGCTCCTCTTATCGAATCGGAAGACAGGCTTATGGGATTCCGCATGGCATATTTGTTTGCGGAACCTAAACGTGGAGATGTTATTATATTCAGACATAAATGTTATGATGATGAAGATGAGCAGCTTTTAATCAAGCGTATAATCGGCCTGCCTGGAGATACCATACAAATTACAGATAATATTGTATATATAAATGATATACCGTATGAGGAGACATATCTTCCGGATGGCGTATACATGAACAGTTTTGGACCGTATAAAGTTCCGGAAAATGCCTATTTTGTAATGGGAGATAACCGGACCATATCCAATGACGCCAGAAGCTGGACATATAAGGATGTGACATCGGATGAAATCGTTGCCAGAGCGTGGTTTAAGTATTATCCTCATTGGGAAGTCTTTTGACAATAAGAGTATGCGTGTTGTATCTTGTCGCGGCGTGTCGATAATTTCCTATTGAATTTATAATATCAAAATCATATAATTCATACGATTGAAGAAGTTGTATCACAGCAGTGTAAATCATAGCGTGTGTAAGAAAGGATGATATGTATGAATACATATATGGTTAAACTTAACAGTCAGCAAGATGTTATCAATTTTGTGAACATGATGGGCAAAACGGGATGCAACGCGGATATTAAGTGCGGAAGCATTGTTGTTGATGCATGTTCGATTCTTGGAGTGATTTCACTTGGACTGAACAAAATGCTTGAATTGGTAACTTACGGTGATCCGGGAAGTGATTTTGAACAGAATATCAAACAGTATAGAGCTGCATAAGCATTTTTTGGAAATATTTTTATAAAGAGACTGTAATGCGGAATCTCATTTATGTTGAGATGCTGTACGACAGTCTCTTTTTTGTTGACATGAGATTATAAAGATGATATCATACTAGCTGTATTAGTTGACATAGTACAGTTTGCGATATGAAGGAGGATTTATGTTAGAGGCAATTAATCTGTGCAAAGTATATAAGCCTAAGAAGGGCGTACCGGTCAAAGCTCTCGACGGGATATCATTAAGATTTCCTGAGAAGGGAATGGTATTTCTTCTCGGAAAGTCGGGAAGCGGAAAATCTACATTGCTGAATCTTCTCGGAGGACTCGATAAATATGATTCGGGTGAGATAATTATTAAAGGCGTGTCATCAAAAGATTTCAAGCAGCAGTATTTTGATTCATACAGGAATACTTACGTCGGATTTATTTTTCAGGAATATAATATACTTGATGAATTTTCGGTTGGAGCCAATATTGCCCTTGCTATAGAATTGCAGGGACGCAAGGCGACGGACGAAGAGATAAATAATATTTTGAGGGAAGTTGACCTTGAAGGATACGGAGACCGTAAACCTAACGAACTCTCGGGAGGACAGAAACAGAGAGTAGCCATAGCGAGAGCGCTTATCAAGAACCCTGAGATCATAATGGCTGATGAGCCGACAGGCGCGCTTGATTCCAATACGGGAAGACAGATTTTTGATACATTAAAGAAACTTTCGCGCGATAAACTTGTGATAATTGTATCCCATGACAGGGAATTTTCCGAACAATATGCCGACAGGATAATTGAGCTGGCTGACGGCCATGTTATAAGTGATGTGGAATATTCGGGAGATAGTGAAGAAGCGGAACAGGAAGATAATATTATATATGATAATGATATGGTCAGGATAGCTTCAGGTTACCATCTTACGGAGGAAGACAGACTGGCAATCAATGATTATATAGACAGACTCGGAAGTGGACAGGTAACATTGAGGCTTGGAAAAAATCGTATAAACAGCAAGCGTTTCACGGCAACCGACCAGAATAAAATAAAGAAACAGGATGGTTCGGCATTCAAGCTTATCAAGTCAAAACTGCCTCTTAAGAATGCCTTTAAAATCGGTGCAAGCGGATTAAAATATAAGAAAATCCGTCTTATCATAACTATTCTGCTGTCGTGTCAGGCCTTCGGACTTTTCGGACTGGCAGATACATTTGGTTCATACAATCATATAAAGGTATGCACCAATTCACTTATTGACAGTGGTGTTAAATATCTTGCTTATTCAAAGAGCGTTAAGAGCACTGACGGTGGTAACGATTACTGGTGGAATAGCGGAAACTATAAGATAAGCAAAGAAGAAGTGCAGCAGATGGAACAGGATTTAAATATTCCGTTCAGCGGTGTATTCAGTCCGATAAGTTCGATAGATTTAGGCTCATACTACGATCCGGAAGCCAAATTTACCGAAACAGAGTTCAATATATATGCACGGAGCTTCAGTGGATTTACCGAAATTGATAATGATAAGATGAATAAACTGAATGTTAAGCTTGCAGCAGGAAGACTTCCGGATGGAAACAAGAACGAGCTTGCGGTAAGCGAATATGTTTTTGAATCATTTAAGATAGGAGGATACCGGCAGGATAACAGTCAGAAAGCTGACAAAATTGAGAAGTATGATGATCTTATCGGTAAGACGCTTAAGCTTAAAGATGAAGAATACACAATAACCGGTATTGTTGACACCGGACTTAATCTGGACAGATACGAATCGCTTATCAAGAAGAAAGAAGGGCAGTCAACTGCCGATGCTCTTGTTAATTATGCATTATATAATGAATTCAGTTATGAAACCGGATACGGACTTGCCGGAGCGGCAATGGTCGGTGACGGACACCTTGATAAAATGATTCAGAATGAACCCAAGCTTATACCTATTAATGCAATAATCGGACTTGATGCTACGGATGACGGGTATAACTTGTGGTCGAATGAAAGCATAGTGCATTTTGAGGATGTGCCTAAGGAAGATATAGTCTGGACGGACGGAGAGAAGAAGGAGCTTGGTGATAAAGAAATAATTGTGACATTTTCATCGCTTAATATCGATTCGATAGAGAATACGGATATCACAAGTGTGGCAGACAATCTTAAAGATATAAACCTGAAACTCTGGATTAACGGTTATGATGGCAGCTATGAGGTGTATGATGGGTATAAAATTGTTGGTATAGTCAAAGATGACAGCATTTATGCCAAAACATCGTCATTTATAGTATCTGACACCAACAGAGTCAATGAACTTACAGATCCGAAGCAAATCGGAGAATATAATTATGTTGTCGGTGTAATGCCTCAGACTAAAGCGGATGTAATGAAAGTTGTAAGTTACAGCTATCGTGAAAACAGCGATATAAGATATGAGATTCAGAACAGCACAACATATGAACTTGATACCGTGAATACAATATTGAAGAAGTTAGCTAAGGTATTTATGTATATCGGAATCGGCTTTGCGGTATTTGCAACTGTAATGTTGGCAAACTTTATCGCAACCAGTGTTGCGCACAAGAAACAGGAAATTGGTATACTGAGGGCTATCGGTTCGAGAAGTAATGATGTATTCAGGATATTTTTCTCTGAAAGCTTCATAATTGCAATGATTAATTTCGTGCTCTCGGCAGCCGGTGTGTTTGCAGTTACGATGATTATCAATAATTACATAAGAAAAGATCTTGGCGTACTTATAAGTCTTCTGACATTCGGACCGAGACAGATTCTGCTGATACTTGTTCTGAGTATTTTTGTTGCGGCAGCGGCAAGTTTTATACCGGTGAAGAAGATAGCATCAAAGAAACCTGTTGATGCCATAAGAAACAGATAAATGATCCGATGAAACAATAAAAAGAAAAACATAACAGATATGTACCGGAGACACTTTCACAGAGGGTGTCTCCCTTTTTGTACATTAAGATCAGCTTGAATGTCCGGCCTTCTTTTCGAGAATGTTTATTAATTTATACAGAACTCCCGATAAAATGCACAATATCACAATTGACATAAGAACCCAGTCCATTTTGAAAACCTGACTTCCGTATATTATCAGATAACCAAGACCGCTGTCGGCCGCCAGAAATTCACCAATAATCACACCTACAAGCGAAAGACCGAGATTTACTTTCATCGTATTGATTATTGTTGGTATTGAAGATGGTATGACCAGTTTGGTGAGAATATGCCGTCTCTTGCCACCGAGGGTACGGATTAATTTGATTTTTTCCGGGTCTGTTTCGATGAAGGCAGTATATATGCTTAAAACAGCACCGAATATGGCAACGGAAACCGCAGCGACGATAATGGTTTTTACATTGTTGCCGAGCCATACTATGAGAACCGGTGCGAGCGCCGATTTGGGCAGACTGTTCAAGAGCACAATATATGGTTCTGCAATTTTGAAAACCATCCGGAACCGCCACATTAACATTGCGCATAGCATGCCTGCCGCAATTACGATGGAGAAACATATGAGAGTTTCGTAAACGGTTACCCACAGATGCTTCCATATTATGCCTGTTCCGGCCATATCGGTAAAACATCTGATAATTCTTGAAGGACTGCTGAATACAAAAGAATTGAGTACGCCGATGTCCGCGCATAGTTCCCATCCGCCGATCAACAGAACCAGAATCAGTGTGCGCATGATAATAATGCAGAAGTGTTGTCTTTTACGGCTTTTCAGGTATCTTAGCTGGCTTTGGGAAATTATTTTATCCATTTTCGTTAAGCTCCTTCCATAATATATTGAAATAATCCTTGAATTCAGGTGCATTTCTGCGCATGAGAGGTGTCAGGTCTGCCGGAAAATCGACGGAAACCGAACGTGCAATCCGGCCCGGACGCCTGCTTAATACATATACGGTATCTCCGACTGAAATTGCCTCTGACAAATCATGCGTTACTAACACGGCGGTCTTGTGTTCCTTTTTGATGATTGAATATATATCATCACATACAGTGAGTCTGGTCTGGTAATCAAGCGCCGAAAACGGTTCATCCAGAAGCAGAATCTCAGGTTCAAGTGCGAGAGTCCTGATTAAAGCTGCGCGCTGACGCATGCCTCCTGAAAGTTCAGACGGCCTGGATGCTTTGAATTCACCCAGACCGTATCGCTTAAGAAGCTCATCAACATAAGAGGTGTCGTCCGGTTTTTTCCTGCGTTTTATTTCAAGACCCAGCATCACATTGCCGTAAATTGACCGCCATTCAAATAAATGGTCATGCTGGAGCATATATCCGATCGAATCGTTACCGGGACTTATATCGCGGCCGTTTATCAATATGCGTCCGGAATCCGGCCGGATTATTCCGGCTATAATGGATAAAAGGGTGGATTTGCCACACCCGGACGGCCCTACGACAGACACGAAACTGCCTTTCGGAATATCAAGCGATATATCCTTGATAGCACAGGTTTCACCTTGTACCGTGTGATATGAGTAGGAAATATTTTTCAAAGAAAGGGCAGTGCTCATTTTTCCTCCTTAAAACCTATAATTATATGCTTGTGATATAATATTTTATGAAAAATATTGAAAATAGTTCGGTGTTGCTGTAGAATATTTCCATAAAATATCGTGGATGCGAGGATTTGCAATGAACCGTTTTGAAGAGATAGTCAGAAATATCAAAGGGGACATGGTTTATATACAGACTCATAATTTTCCGGATCCGGATGCGATAGCAAGTGCATTTGGCTTATCCAAACTCCTTAAACATTATGATATAAAATCATCAATCTGTTACAAGGGTAAAATAGAACGGTTCAGCACGAATGGTTTTGTAAACAAATTGGGGATTGAACTTATAGATCTTGATTCAATCAATGGTATGTGTGAGAATGATGAAATCATCCTGGTGGATTCGCAGAAAGGCAATTCCAATATTGTTGATTCTCCGGGCAATGAGATAATATGCATAGACCATCACCCGTCATTTGAAAACTGCAACACAAATGATTACAGATATGCGGATATCAGACCGGAATATGGTGCATGTGCCACGATAATTGCGCAATATTACCTGGAAAATGACATACAGATGGATAAGAGTGTTGCTACGGCACTTATATTCGGAATTAAGAGCGACACCATGGGATTATCGAGAGGAGTATCCCAGGCTGATATCGATGTTTATCAGCAGCTTTACGGGATGTGCGATATGGAACTTATAAGTTCGCTTGAGCATTGTTCACTGAAATTTGAGGACCTTAAGGCATATGCCAATGCAATAAACAGTATTAAGATATATGATAATATCAGTTTTGCCAATACCGGATATAATTGCCCGGAGGCTCTTATTGCCAGCATATCTGATTTTATGCTTGACCTTGTTGAAATTGATTTTTCTGTTGTATATTCAATAAGGGATGACGGCATAAAGCTCTCTGTCAGAAGTATCGGAGAGATAAATGCCGGAATTGTTACCAATGATGCACTTTCTGATATTGGAGGCGGCGGAGGTCATGCTGAGATGGCGGGAGGATTCGTGCCGTTTGCAAGCGGAACGTCACGCAGAAAAATATCACTTATGATAGATCATATAGAAGAACGTTTTCTTGCCGCTATTGGAAACAACAATAAGAAAAGTGAAAGATAAATTATTTTGGCTATTTACAATTCGCGCAAATAATGTTATTATATTTTTCGTGCTTGTGCATGCTGAAATAGCTCAGTTGGTAGAGCAGCTGATTCGTAATCAGCAGGTCGAGGGTTCGAGTCCCTTTTTCAGCTTATTATATAAATGCGTCTGTCACATTATGGTGACAGGCGTATTTTTTTGCTTTTTTACGGCAAAAACGGTCAAAAAAAGTCATTCAAAACCATAAATAATAAAAAATGTTCAAAAAATGAGAGAAAATGATTGACTTTGAATGAATTTGACGGTATACTTGTGTTATCAAGAACGGAGGAGGTAATACAAGTGATTTACACAGTAACATTTAACCCGTCATTGGATTATATCGTTTCGGTAAAGGATTTTAAGACCGGAATTACCAACAGAACGGATTCCGAGAAAATTCTTCCGGGAGGTAAGGGCATCAATGTATCGACAGTCCTTATGAATCTGGGAATACCGAACACGGCGCTTGGATTTGTAGCCGGATTTACCGGTGATGAAATAATACGAAGATTAAGCGGACTGGGTGTCAATAATGGATTCATACGACTGGATGACGGATTTTCAAGAATTAATCTGAAATTAAGCACAATAGAAGGAACGGAGATTAACGGCCGTGGCCCCGATATCGGTAAAGAACAGGTTAAGATGCTTATGGACAGACTTGATGAGCTTAAGGAAGGAGATATATTGTTCCTTTCCGGAAGCATTCCTGCAGGGATGGGCGATGATGCTTATGAGAAAATAATGCAGGCACTTGAAGGAAGAGGCGTCATTATCGCAGTAGATGCGACGAGAGAACTTCTTATGAAGGTGCTTCCGTATAAACCGTTCCTTATCAAGCCGAATAATTACGAACTTGGAGAGATATTCGGTGTGGAACTTACAAGCAGAAAATCGGTTATACCGTATGCAAAGAAACTTCAGGAAATGGGAGCTGTCAATGTCCTTGTATCAATGGCTGGTGAAGGTGCGGTGCTCGTGGCTGAAGATGGACAGGTACTTGAAACAGAGGCTCCGAAAGGTAAGCTGATTAACGGAGTAGGTGCAGGAGATTCGATGGTTGCCGGATTTATGGCAGGTTATATGGAGAAACATGATTACAGACATGCCTTTTGCATGGGTGTTGCGGCGGGCAGTGCAAGTGCTTTCTCTGAGAACCTTGCAACCGGAGCAGAGATAAAGAAAGTATATGATCAGATAACTTTATAAAAATGGAGGACGAAGGTATGAGAATTACAGATTTGCTTGACAAGAGAAGTATTTCTCTTGATGCAGCTCCTAAGAGCAAGGAAGAAGCTCTTAATGATGCAGTTGCGCTTATGGAGGCAGCCGGAAGGCTTAATGATGTGGAAGGCTACCGCAGACAGGTGTTTGCGAGGGAAGAAGAAAGTACAACGGGCGTTGGTGAAGGAATTGCAATCCCGCATGGTAAATGCAGTTCAGTAAATACGCCTGGCCTCGCAGCAATGGTAATTAAGAACGGAGTCGATTTTGATTCGCTTGACGGTGAACCGGTGACATTGCTTTTTCTTATAGCAGCACCTGACACTGAGGATAATATTCATCTTGATGTGTTAAGCAAGCTTTCAATGATGCTTATGGACGAGAAGTTTACGACGAGCCTGCGCAATGCCGGAACAGTTGACGAATTCCTGGATATCATAGACAGGGCAGACGAAGAGAAAAAGAGTGTTGACGAGAGGCTTACAGATAATAACGAGCCGGTTGAAGGCACCATAAAAATACTTGCCGTAACATCGTGTCCTACAGGTATTGCACATACCTATATGGCAGCGGAGGGACTTGAAAAAGCCGCTGCGGCTAAGAATTGTCACATCAAAATCGAGACAAGAGGATCCGGAGGAGCCAAGAACGTCCTTACCGATAAGGATATAGAAGAAGCTGATTGTATAATAGTGGCAGCTGACGCCAAGGTTCCTATGGAGAGATTTAACGGTAAGAAACTTATAGAACGTCCGGTTTCGGATGGAATTAACAAGGCAGATGAACTTATCGATATGGCAATTGCCGGAAACGCACCTGTATATCAAAGCAATACTTCCGAAGATGCATCCGCCGGAACGCAGACATCGGGAAAGAAAGGCATAGGACATAAGATTTATACACAACTTATGAATGGCGTTTCGCATATGCTTCCATTTGTTGTCGGAGGTGGTATACTCATAGCACTTTCATTTCTGATAGATGGATTCTCCATTGATATAAATTCATTGTCTGCAGCCGAAAGAGCTAATTTCGGTACAATAACATCAGCTGCGGCTTTGTTTAATGAAATTGGTAATGTCGCTTTTAAATTTATGCTGCCGGTACTATCGGGATTTATAGCCATGGCGATTGCGGACAGACCTGCTCTTGCAGTCGGATTTGTAGGCGGAATGATAGCCGCAAACGGAACATCGGGATTCCTCGGCGCACTCGCAGCAGGATTTGCAGCAGGATATATAGTACTCCTTCTTATGAAGATATGTTCTAAACTTCCTGAGGTGTTGGAAAAAATAGCACCGGTACTCATATATCCACTTATAGGAATACTGCTTATGGGACTTGCAATGAAATTTGCGGTAGAACCGGTAATGGGATTTGTCAATACAGCTATGAATAACGGTCTTCACAGCATGGGAAGTGCAAGCAGGATTATACTCGGACTTGTGCTTGGCGCAATGATGGCAATCGATATGGGCGGTCCGTTTAACAAGGCAGCTTATGTGTTCGGAACAGCATCAATCGCAGCCGGTAACTATGATATAATGGCATCAGTCATGATAGGCGGAATGGTTCCGCCGTGTGCAATAGCCCTTGCCACACTTTTCTTCAAAAAGAAATTCACCAAGCAGGAAAGACAATCCGGTCCGGTCAATATTATTATGGGACTTGCGTTCATAACTGAAGGAGCTATCCCTTATGCAGCGGCAGATCCGCTGAGAGTAATCCCGGCTTGTGCAATAGGCGCGGGAGTGGCAGGAGCGCTTTCAATGGCATTTAACTGTACTCTTATGGCACCGCACGGCGGAATTTTCGTAGTACCGGTTATGGGCAATCCATTGATGTATCTGCTTGCACTTGTGATAGGAACTGCAGTATCTACGATACTTTTAGGAATATTAAAGAAAAATAAGACAAATTAGGAGGAAAAACTCATGAAAGAAATCAAGTATGTAATTACAGATCCGGAAGGAATCCATGCACGTCCGGCAGGACTTCTGGTAAAGGCAGCAAAGGAATTTGCGTGTGACATTAAAATCGCGAAAGACGGAAAGGCAATGAATTGCAAAGCGATTTTCGGAATCATGGGTCTTGGCGTTAAGAAGGGCGAAGAAGTTACAATTACTTTTGACGGTGAAGATGAAGATAAAGCGTGTGAGACCATAAACGCGTTTATGCAGGCTAATCTTTAAATTCCGGACATAGGGAGAATGCTTATGAAGGTATATGAAGGTAAAAGTGTATATAGTGGCATTGCAATCGGCAGAATCAGATTGTTTTCCAAGGATGAACGTCAGGTAAAGCGCGTGAGAGTCAGTGATACCGGTGCGGAACTGGCCAGGTATGAAGATGCCAGAAAGAAAAGTATTGGTGAACTTGCGGAATTACATGATAAAGCACTTAAAGAAGTCGGCGAAGCCAATGCGGCAATATTTGAAGTTCATCAGATGATGCTTGAAGATGATGATTATAATGATTCGGTCAGGAACATCATAACGTCACAGGGCGTGAATGCAGAGTATGCCGTTGCAACAACCGGAGATAATTTCTCAAGGATGTTTGCATCTATGGATGACGATTACATGAAAGAACGTGCTGCTGATGTAAAAGATATATCTGAACGTGTAATCAATGTTTTGAGCGGCAGTTCATCTTCGGGCTTAACCGGCGATGAACCGGTGATAATTATTGCGGATGACCTTGCCCCGTCTGAAACTGTCCAGTTAGATAAGGATAAGGTACTTGCTTTTGTTACCGTGCACGGTTCGACAAATTCCCATACGGCGATTCTGGCAAGAACAATGGGCATCCCGGCTTTAGTCAATACCCCGGTTGATCTTGATGATGATATTGACGGATGCCTTGCGATAGTCGATGGAACCAAGGGCACTGTATATATCAATCCGGACGAAGCTATGCTTGAGATGATGCGTGAAAATAAAGCCAGGGATGATGAACAGAAGAAGCTTTTGGCCAGCCTTAAGGGCAGGGAAAATGTAACCATTGACGGACAGAAGATAAAACTTTATGCTAATATAGGCAACATAAAGGATCTGGCGAAGGTGATACAGAACGACGCCGGAGGTATAGGACTTTTCAGAAGTGAGTTCATATACCTTGAAAGCAAAGATTTTCCTACCGAAGAAGAGCAGTTTGCGATATATAAGCAGGTTGCCGAGACAATGGCGGGCAAGACGGTTATCATAAGAACCCTTGATATAGGTGCAGACAAGCAGTGTGATTATTTTAATCTTAAACACGAAGACAACCCGGCAATGGGATGCCGTGCTATCAGGATATGCCTTACGAGGCCGGAAATTTTCAAGGTCCAGTTAAGAGCATTATTCCGTGCGAGCGCATACGGAAATATTGCAATAATGTATCCTATGATAATAAGTGCGTGGGAAATCGACCGTATCTATGAAATAGTGGATGAAGTCAAGAAGGAACTTGACGAACAGGGAATCAGTTACGGCAATCCTGAGCAGGGAATTATGATTGAAACGCCTGCGGCGGTTATGATGAGTGATGTACTTGCATCGAAAGTTGATTTCTTCAGCATAGGTACCAATGACCTTACACAGTATACACTTGCGATTGACAGGCAGAATACTGAACTTGACATGTTCTATGATGCGCATCATCCGGCGGTGCTTAAGATGATATCCATGGTTGTGGAGAATGCGCATAAAGCCGGAATCTGGGCAGGAATCTGCGGAGAACTTGGAGCTGACAGAACACTCACCAAAGAATTTCTGGCCATGGGTGTGGATGAACTTTCGGTATCACCTGCAAGCGTTCTGCCGATTCGCAAAATAGTACTCGAAACCAATGTTAAGGAATATAAGGCGGATAAGAAATGTTAACATTACAGAGACAGGAGATGATTCTCAAGCTCCTGAAGGAAAAAGGCAGCGTAACTACTCAGGAAATCAGCGAAAAACTTGGAATTTCCGAGTCTACGGCAAGAAGAGATATCAGTTATCTTGATAAGGAAGGGAAACTGTCCAAGGTTTTTGGTGGTGCTGCGCTTAAAGAACAACAGCAGGTTACGGCATATGAATATACATTTGAACAGAAGAATGATCTTAACATTGATGAGAAGAAAAAAATAGCCAGATATGCTGCTCTTCTTATCGAGAAGAATGATTTTGTGTATCTTGATGCCGGAACAACAACTGCTTATATGATAGACTATATTGAGGAGCAGGCGGTTACATTTGTAACCAATGGCATTACACATGCAAGGCAGCTTGCGGCCGGAGGATTTAAAGTCTATCTTGTCGGCGGTGAACTTAAAGCATCAACTGAGGCAATAATCGGAAGTTATGCTATGGAAACTCTGAAGAATTATAATTTCACCAAAGGATTTTTTGGAACTAACGCAATTACAAGAGAGAACGGATGTACAACACCTGATGCGAATGAAGCACTTGTTAAGAAAATGGCGATGAGTCATTGCAGGGAAAGTTATGTTCTGTGTGACTATTCTAAATTTAATAAGATAAGTTCGGTTAGCTTTGCACCGTTCGAGGGTACAAATTTTATATGCGACAGAATGGTTCCCGGATATGAAAAATGCAATAATATCACGGTAATCAAATAAATAAAGCCGGCTGCACCTGATATGATGCGGCCGGCTTTGCATTGTGCATATTATCACGCATTCTCGCGGTTGTTTCTTATTCTGATAAACAACACAGCAATGAAAATCATGGAAACGGCAACACATAATGAGCCGATTGGTCCGATTATTCCAAAACTGATATTTATTTTGTAATTGATGCCTGCGGATTCAAGCGACGAATTCAGCAAATTGTTAAACATATCGGCGTAATGGTCAATGTTGATTATCGTATATACAGAATTGGCAATTGACATTACGGAACTTAATATAAGTATGATAAGAGGAAACATGCTTATTCTGTGCTTAGGCGCCTCGTTATTCAGCTCCGAACGTACACTTACTATGCTTGAACGTAAGGTTGCATAATAGAAAACAATGAATATGAACATACATGTCCATACAACCAGCAGGATGATGAATATTGCACTGTTCAAATCTATGGATGCCGGCATTGTAATGTCAAAAGCCTGACCGATGTACTTGGCAGCTTCGGGATATGCTTCTGCAAGCTCACCCGGTATGCATGCAAAAAGTATAAGAACGGCAGCGATACTAACATATGCGACAGACATAAGGACTATCTGTGCAATGGTAAGACCGGATGCAATGGTAAAACCTGATGACTTAAGCGGTCCATCTTTCTTTGCCGCCGAGTATGTAACCCAGAGAGCCACCAATGTAAGTATTGAGAATATACTTATGTTAAATCCGTTGAAAACTGAACAAGCGGTTCCGACAGAATACAGTATGGCTGCAATCAGAGCGAGAGGTGATGCCATAACCTTTTTGATGGCGACGTGGCGTTCGCTTAGCGGCACCGACGAATATGTTGTGTTAAATGCCACCTGGCCGGAAGGATTATTAAAGTTATTAAAATTATTATTGTAGACATTGTTATAGTTATTGTCCGGTGCAGGATTGGGATTATATGTAAAGTTTCCGTAAGGAGCCTCACTTGCAGCTGCCTGTCCGTTATCCGCAGCCTGTGTATCAGCTGCCGGTGTCTTCTGTGTATCAGGCACAGATACCGGATTCTTACGGCATTCACACACTGTTCCATCCGGTATTTCTTTACCACAATAAATACAAAACATAGGATACCTCCGATTAATAATAAAATTTTATGTTATTCTATCATATATCCGCGGATTTATCAATTGATGCAGAAAATTTTACGAAAATAAAAATACCCCGGATAAACCGAGGCAATAAAATAATAAAAAGAAGTGCAGTCGATGGGACTTGAACCCACACCCACGTAAGCGGACATGAACCTGAATCATGCGCGTATGCCAATTCCGCCACGACTGCAAGCTTTATAATAATATCATTCCCGGCGTTATGTGTCAAGAATAAAAAAATTGAAAAAAATTATTTTAGGGGTTGCAATTATAAAACGGATATGGTATTATAGCTATCGTCGCTGGTAAACAGCGTAGTTACATAAGCAGTCGTGGCGGAATTGGCATACGCGCTAGACTAAGGATCTAGTCCATAT
>OLJA01001010.1_pt1 | contig 15892 bp, 14 predicted proteins | sample 1601401 | NCBI WGS metagenome assembly OLJA01 (sample SAMN01915217, study PRJEB22387) | human gut metagenome | isolation source: stool | host: Homo sapiens | place: USA | reverse complement strand
AAGACAACAGAAAGAGCAATATTGACATTTTGGAGCATCATAATCTATACCTCCTTAAATTCTAAATAATGATTTTGATTTTCTGAAATATTGGTTTACAAAAAAGTACTTTCTATTCTCTTTACTTAATGAACGTTCAAACAAGTTCCTGACGAGGAGCAAATAAAAAAGAATAGGAGAATATTAAATGGCTTTTCAGTACAATCACTACTATGAAATCTATAACTCCAGTAGTGGCAAATATGTAAACCTGAATGGCGACCATGAAAACAATGTGGTCAACAATGGTGAGAAGGTTACCGTATATGCCCGCACGAACAATCCCGACCAGCGTTGGGCACTCGAACGCTATGGCAGTGATAACCAGGTGCGAATTGTTCTTCAGCGCGGTGGCGGTTGGTATGCCCTGAATTACAACACCGAAAATACCAATTGTATCGTTTGGCACCTGAACTCCGCTGCAGACAAGGATACCGTTATTACGCTGGAACCGGCTGTAAGTTTCGGTGGCGTATATCGCCTGAAACTGGCGCAGCGTAATCTGTATCTTACCGTTGTAGGCTCTTCTCTGAAGTGGATGGCTTTTACTAACGAGAAGGACCAGATTTTCTCTTTTGTGGAACCCGGTGCCAATCCCGGCAGTGCAACTGGCAACGGTCTCTCGCTGCGATGCCCTGTTTCTTATTCCGGAATTAGTACGAAGTTTGTTGATGGTGGGCACCGCGGGGTAGACTATATTGCAAGTAAGGGTACTCCTGTTTATGCAGCAACAAGTGGGCGCGTAATTCGCGTCTATAGCTGGCAGGGATCCACAAACGAAGCTGCCGTTGACTCTATCGGCAATGCTGTTTTTCTGGAACATTTTGATAGCAAGGGTAACACTTGCGGAATGACCTGTTACTACCATCTGCGCGAGGCGCCTACTAGCTTGATTTCTGCCGACCAATATGTGGCGGAAGGCGATCTGATTGGCTATGTTGGCAATACTGGTAAAGTTGTTGCTATCAATGGCGATGGATCTCATCTTCATTTTGAGGTTAAAACGGGGACTTATTTCAACAACTCGACTGTTCAAGAACTGTATCATTCTGGTATTTGGGTGAACCCGCTCAATTATATTACGCACTAAAAAGATATAAAACACACCATTGAGATTGATAAAAAACAATTTCAATTCTGTTGAGAATGTTCCACAACTTTCTCCTTCTGGAATTTTGGCTATGCGTTAGAATTCCAGAAGGAGTTTTTCTATAAGCGAAAAACTCAAATAGTAACCCAAATGAACGATCCCGTAGCACAATCTTAGGAACATAATTCCACGCTCTGAAGCAGACAATATGGGGCATCTGTTTCAGCGTCTCGGAATTCAAAGGTGTAACGCAAAACGTGGTAATTTTCCCAAATACCGCGATCTTCAATTTTTAAAATAGGAGCAATTACATATATGGTCGTTCCATTTATTTGGATTTGAACATTGTCACTATCTACTCCATAGCCTCGGACGGCGATAATATCGGAGAAAGAATGTGCGGAAATTATGTGATTCGCATTATCATACTGCATAAAAAAGGCATACGGCCTTTGTTCATCAATCTGATTAAAGTCGATTGTAGTGCCAAAAAGTTTCTTTCCCCAATTTTCGACATCCGACTCTTTTAATGTGATTATTCCATTCGAGTTATCAATAATCAACGAATTGCGGCTACACATAAAGATGGCTTGGTCTATAATTTGATGACTTGCAAGACCTGACATCTCACAGGGCTCATACACATAAGATGCAAGAATTTCAAGATATATTTTGAAATAAGCAAGATTTTCCGGAACTGAAAAGAATTTCTGTGCTGTTGTATCAATAAGTTCTTCGGATTTATAATCGTTCGACTCATCTGTCGCAAAGGGTTCGTCAGATGTACTCGAAGAGGACGATAATGACTCCCGCATGGAATTGGAGGATTTCAAAACGGCATCGGATTCATTTGGCTCTTTGGAAGTGGTATCTGAAGATGATGATGGGATAGGAAAATTTTCAGAACTACTTGTGGAATCCTTGGACGGAAAAAATACACACTTCCAAAGACTGAAAAGTATAATACTACCAATAAATAACAAAATTAATTTCTTCATAGTTACTTATTCCTCACATAGGATACGTAGAAAATCCTTTGGGCAGCTTCAGAGGCAAGTATGCAGGTGAAAGCGTAGCATCCTGAAAAAGATTGGTGACATCACAGATATTGGTTTACAAAAAGTACTTTCTATTCTCTTTACTTAATGAACGTTAAGTAATCGGAAGAACAACTTTAGTAATCGGATGCTTCATAACAGATACCTCCTTTGAATTTTTCTGCGAAACAGCCCGGAAAATTGAAAAGCGGTAACAGTATACGTGATGATTATTGCTTGATTCCCCAATAACGACGTAATTTTTCTAATGCAGTCTTTTTGCATTTGTTTATGGCTTGACGAGATTTTTTGTCTTTTGCGGCGATCTCCTGAATGCTATATTGACGGAAAAAGTGATCATAGATGACATGGTATTCGTCAGCTGTCAATGCACGTTGAAGATCCATCAGCAAGAGATTTGAGTATGTATCAGACTCACCAAAGTTAGAATCAAACTGCAACGGATTGAAGTCTGACTTGTCTTCGATGGACACCGTTGGGATTTTGTGATGGTTTTCCTTCGAAAGCGCAATATAATGATGATATATCGTCTTATTGATGTAGCTAATGATAATCCTTTAACTACGATTCGTCCGTACGGATACATGGCTGGCGAATAACGGGAACGGGAACTGCATCGGGCAGTTCCCGTTTCTTATTTTTTGATTAAAACGCCATCGTCCATATCGTAAAGCGTTTGAAGCGGAGAGACTTCCCCACTAATAGTGACATAGTAAAAGTCGGTATTGTCTCCATGCTTGTCAATGATTTCATATTCGATAAATGGTTGTGATGTAATACCATCACCAGGAAATGATGTATCACGATACTTTACAGATAAAATCGGGTCATCTGAATATATCTTAGCGGCGGTTTCCCGGTCCAAATGATAATAATCGTTATAATGAAGGCCTTGGAAAGATAATGTGTGCTGCCCATTGGTATATATGTAAACGCCTGCGGAGAGGCTTTGCTTTTGCATACCATTTAATCCAGCATAGTCGGCAACTCGTTGCATTGCTTCAGATGGGATAAAAACTCTTTTGTCATTGATATCATCAAAATTTTTATGCAACACAGATAATGAATAATCCACTTTTGGAATTTGATTGTAAACATCCTCGGAAGCTGAAAGAAAAATGTCTTTAGGCTGCGTAATCGTGGTTTGCCCTGTAGTTAAATCATCTTCAAAATAGGCGACTATATACCAGCCGGAATGACATTCCTCAGAATCTTTTCCAGAATAGGAGCCTTGATTATGAAATTGTAAAAGACCTTCACCCTCTTGGCCTAAGCTACCTTCTATCCGATATTCTTGTCCGTTTGAGGTAAAACAGATATATGATTTTTGCGGATACGTTTCAAAATGGCAATCAGTTACTACGCCTGTCAAATACTGCTCATGATTGGCTAAGAGCCAAAAAGATTCCGATGTATTACTAAGTGCTTCGTTTAAAACAGAAGACTCAGGCGTCGAAATAATTTGAGGTGTAGATGGCAAATCAGAAGCATTCCGTTCGGGGCTGTTTGAAGCAGGTGCTCTACTTTCAGAATAGCTCGAGTTGGAAGAAGATTGTGCTATGGTGATACCACATCCAGAAATCAAAATAGCAGTTAATGTAATTGAAATCATTGCGAGTGCTTTTGGGCTTTTCATAAATAGTCCCTCCTTTTAGGCAAGAAATCCCATTATCATCAAGTTGAAAAACAGTAGCACGACACACTTTGTTGACGGCGTTGATTGCATCAGAAATGGTGCATCGGCTTCTGGACCCATTGTTTTAGATTCCGGCACCGGCAGTAAATATACGTTGCAAGAAGCCATGAATCGCAACTCGATGACAATGGTCGTGAATTATATCCTCACCCAGCGTCACTAATGCAATCAAAATTAAGAGGTACAGCAATGGAAATCCCCCCTTGCAAAGCAACCATAGCTGTATAATATGTTTGACTAGTTGCACCCCCTGGAGCTTTTGAGTGATTTTGAAATCACTCAAAGGCTCTTTTGGATGAATCTTAATCTTGGTATGCCTTAGTAGGGAACATCAAATTGAGAAAAACGCCATCCATCATCACTTTGAACCAGTGTAATTGAGTAATTTTTTGTGTTAGATATGAGCCCATCAAGAACCGCTTGCCGGAAGGCTTGGTTGCTTGATTCATCAATGGCATAGGTTGCAGTCACTTGGATAACAATTCTGTCAGCGGTATCTTCCTGCAAAGAAAAATCCATCAATGTTGAATCCTGGTTATATCCGGGGTCAAAACCGCGCTCAGTCGAAATATAATACACATTTCCCTCTATTGGGCGGAAATAGGTCACCCCATCGGAGGATAGATAATCGGAATCAAGAAAACTCTCGGTAAAAATACTGCGTAATGTGCTATAAAACGAATCCCATTGCCGGTAATGATTTAGTGCAGGGGTGTATTCATATCCATCGACAGAAATGGTATCTGTATATGTTCGTGTGGTATCTGGCCTATCGCAAGGGAAATATTGCGTATCATCAATGGCATAAGTGCCGATGCGTATAAGCATCATTTTATAAGCGCGCAGATAAAGTAGCTTCTGCTCATCCGTTAAAAAATCAGGGACTGGTACTTGCAAATCTTGTGATGATAAATACGGCTCATCCTTAATGTCCGATGTCTGTGTACTGCCACCTTCAGAGCACGGCAACTCCTTGCATGGCTCAAGTGCATATTCGTAGCCATCATCGGTGTAAAGGGTGTAACCGTTTGCATGGGTGAACAACTGGTTGTCTGTTTCTTCAGGTAAAAATGTGGATGAATTTTTGTGGCAGTTGTCAAAGCATACCCAAAACCAGCGGAACCCATCATCTGGATTATCTGATAAAAAGCACTGTATGTAAAGTGTTTCTCCATCACTGAAACATAGGTTTCCAAATTTTTGCGTACCAGGGGCCGAAACCCAAGGATATCCGTTTCTAGTCAAACTGTTACCATTGTTAGTGAAATCCAGTGAGACAAAAGGGCTGTCATAAATAGAATCATATTTCACAAGGTCATCGGTAGAAGCATTTTCGAGGCCATTCTCTTCTGAGGCATTTCCTAAAGGGGTATCAGATGGCGGTTGCGTTCCACCGGGAATGAATTCGACATTGCTTTCATCGTTAGCAGACAAATCCTCCGATGAAGACACCGATGTACTCTCTGATTTATGGAACGGTAATGTTACTGCACACCCGGAAGCAAAGACAGTGAGGAAAAATCCAAGCAAGAAAAGACACCGTTTTTTCATAATACATAACCTTCCAATGTTTTTAAAATATTGGTTTACAAAAGCTTCTTCCTATTCTCTTTACTTAATGAACGTTCAAGAAAGCACTTGACGAGGTACTAAGCGGAAAATTAAGCAAAGGAGAAACAAAATCTGGGAATTGATATCCGCGACAAGCATACAGACCATGGTGTCTACGCATTTGCAGATGGTGTGGTTTCTTTCGTTCAAGACGATGCGCATCCGGCTTCTGGCGATGGGATGGCAACTATGGGTAACTGCATTGCAATTAACCATAACAATACCACCACAAATATGTCTGGCAAATACGCACGCACCCTTTATATGCACCTGCTGTCGGCTCCGACTTTGACTCCTGGTCAGCAAGTAAAAAAGGGTGACCGCATCGGTACGATTGGGAGTACGGGAAACTCTACCGGTCCGCACCTGCATTTCGGCCTATTTGTAGGTGACAATGCTCAAATGGCCCCTGGCATGAAAGGCTGGACTAAGATTAGCACCTTACCGGTGGTAAATCCCATCAACGCATTGCCGTTTTACCATGTTGATATGTCTGATTGATACTTAACATCTAAAATCACTTGCTAAAGCACTATTGGCAGGTACAGCACCTATGTGGGCATCTGGTTGCTGTACCTGCTTTTTATTGTATACTTTTAACTTGCAAAATACGAATAGGTGAAAACTGATAAGAATTATTTTGGGAGAATACAATTTGTTCAAGAAAAACTGTGGGATCCTCTCCCGGATTATAAAATTGATTTTCTAAGATAGCAGAATATTCTCCATTCCCTTTTAATAAGGTGTTCTCTTGGATAGTGGTTCCGGCCAATGCATTTTCATAGCCCCATGTCACGCAAAGCATTCCGTCCGGGGCGCGGTCAGATGCAGATTCAGCCAAAGAAGAAAAGTCGTATTGGATTCCAAACAGTTCATATGCGGCTTCTTCAAAATCGGAAATTGGAAAATAAGGCACACCATCTTCGTTGGTTTGCAAAGGAAGCCCTTTGTCGGAAGCGGCCTGTGTTAAGCAGAGGGATACAGCCCACCTTAAATACTGCCTGGACTCATCGGATTCAGACAAAATAACTTTTGTATTACGTCCACTTAAAATACCTAACAACTTACTATCATTCAGAAAGTCTTCAATCTCTGCCAAGTCAATGTCGAAAGGATCAGCGGGCATCCAATCGGACGTATCTATTTCCTTTTGCATAATATCCTCGGACGGTTCTGCCCCGGATGCCGTATCTTGTGGATTTTCTACCATAGGCGTTGACGAAGTAGGCTCATCTGGCACAGGAGAGACCGTAGCAGGGGGGATTACGGTAGAAGGCTGTGACAAACTGGAAGATGAAACCGATGTGGAAGGTGATTGGCAGCCTGCTAAAAGAAAAGCGCTTAAAGTAATCGGAAGAACAATTTTAGTAATCGGATGCTTCATAACAGATACCTCCTTTGAATTTTTCTGCGAAACAGCCCGGAAAATTGAAAAGCGGTAACAGTATACGTGATGATTATTGCTTGATTCCCCAATAACGACGTAATTTTTCTAATGCAGTCTTTTTGCATTTGTTTATGGCTTGACGAGATTTTTTGTCTTTTGCGGCGATCTCCTGAATGCTATATTGACGGAAAAAGTGATCATAGATGACATGGTATTCGTCAGCTGTCAATGCACGTTGAAGATCCATCAGCAAGAGATTTGAGTATGTATCAGACTCACCAAAGTTAGAATCAAACTGCAACGAATCGAAGTCTGACTTGTCCTCGATGGACACCGTTGGGATTTTGTGCCGGTTGCCCTTCGAAAGTACGATATAATGATGATATATTGCCTTGTTGATATAGCTTATGATAGCATCATCTGTGCGTATCGTCAACTCGATCAGTTGTGATTTTTTGGCGAAGGATAGTAAGAAACATTGAAAATCCGGCAACGCATCCTCTGATTGCAGGAAGAATGCATATTTCTTGAGCAGGGGAGAAAACTTCTCCAAAAGAGCGAGTGCCTGCTCACGGTCACCATTTTGAATATCCTGAATGCAAGTATAAAGAGATGATTTCATTTTCTTCTTTCCCTCCTGAAAGGGGAAAGAGAAAAATCATCTGTAAATGTAAACCGGCTTCAAAAATATTTTTTATTAAGTGTCGAACGATTTGAGTAAGATGGCGCGTGCCCGGTGTATATGGGTTTTAACGTTTGATTCACTCGAATTTGTGATTTGCGCGATCTCGCGGACAGAGTAACCCTTTACGCGCAGGAATAAAGTTCGGTGGTAAATTGAAGGCATATCGGAAAGAATACTGACTGCTTTGTTTAGCTGCAGATCTGTCAATGCGATTTCTTCCGGCTCCTTAAAATTGTCAAAGCTGGAGGAGCGATTTTCATAGTCAGTCAGAACACCTCGTCGTCGCTCCCATTTTCGAAGAAAGTCAATCGTTCGCTCACGAGCTAGAATATATAAATAGGATTGGAGAGACTTTTCATTGTCGATTCTTAGTGAATCAATTTCCTTGAGAAGCTGGACAAAAGAGAAAAAGACAATGCCGAAGCAGAAAAACGCGGCGGGAAAGAATCCGCCGAAAACGAAAGTGGCAGCAATTCCACGCCAAGCCATGCGGGGCGTTTTGCGGCTGCCGGCGGCACGTGACCATCGCCAACGGGCTGGACAGTTGGGGCGGCAGTTACGGTTACCACGTCAAGCTGGACCACGGCGGCGGGCTGACTACTCTGTACGCGCACTGCTCCAGCATCTGTGTCACGGTGGGCCAGCAGGTCAAAGCCGGGCAGGTCATTGCCTATGTGGGGCATACCGGCCGCGCAATGGGACCGCATCTGCATTTCGAGGTGCATGGGTGATCGGACGTGCCCACGCCAAGAAGGCGATGATGGCAAATACAATGCTGCCAAGTGTGGCGGCTATGACTTGCAGCACGTTGACTTTGAGATGCACATCCCTTGCTGTGGGCCATAGAGCAAACCATTCCTGCAAGCGCTCTCCGGCTGCCGAAACGAGTGAATTCCACGCTGCCATACTGCCCCACTGGTTCGGTATGAGCCAACCGGGCAGCGCAGATAACCACATGGGCAACAAGCAGACGAAAAGTAAGGCAACGATGAACATCATGAGTTCTCGCTGCTTTTTATTCCAGAATATCCGGAACAGGACGTTCCATAGACACCCTACAAGCAGAAGTATCACGGGCATCCCTGTCAATGCGTCCAACAGCCAAGCGACTGCGGCGTCACATAACAGTTGGTCTGGCTGCTCCAAACCACTGCCAGCTATAAATTTCTGAACGCTCTGAGAAGGGTTGCCCAAGGAGATATGGGTCAGTTCGATATAGCGGAACGCATCGGAACTGCCTGCTCCGTAGAGAACTCGGTCGGAATTGCCGGAAAAAATGCCACATACTTCGTAACTTCGCGCATTCTCCGTGTCGGGGTCCAGTGTTAATATTTGTCCCAACACGTCTGTACTGCCCCATAGATCCCAAGCAAGTGAGATACTGACGGAGCATTGACTGGTATCCCCATCACCTGGAGCTGTGCCATACAGGTAATTTGCCGCATACGCTGCCGATGCCGCTCCATAAAATCCAATGCTGCATACTTCTTGGATGGTTCGTTGACTGGCGGCAGCTTGAACGCTGCTCTCATTCTCCGTCCAGAATGTAGCAAAAATCCCGCCCTCGTTTTGCTCGCTCTGCGCATACGCACGGGCTTTCATTACCTGATCGCTCCGTAGTGCCTGAACATATCGTAAACTAGCCCCCGGACTGATTTGCTGGGCTTCGGCAGCTGCCCGCACAGCAAGCCACAGACACAGCACATATAACCCCAGCCAGAGCAGCACGATCAAACGCTTACGCATCGATCCGCACCTGCGCTCCGGCAGAAAGTGGTTTACTACTGGCACTGACGATCTGTTCCTTTCCATCCAGCGCGCCAGAAACGCGTACGACCCCATCCCCGCGTTCATCGATGGTGACAGGGAGACGTATCAAAACGTTCTGTGCCCCCAGCACGGTGTTTTTCGTTTCTACAAGATAAACAAAGTCTCCTGTATTATCGCTGTTGACTGCGGTAGCCGGCAGGCAAAGCCCACTTTCGCCACTCGTGGTAGTGACAGTAATGGTAGCGGTTCCGACTTTCCATTGTGACCCCGATACCGTGAACTGCGCCATATCCGATTCGATACTTTCCAAAGCGGCGCTCCCTGTGGTCTGACCCTGTTTTACCGAAATAGTGCACCCCGACTGTATCAAGGTACTTTGCGCAGAGGTAACAGGGGTAATAAGGGTATAACTTTGCTCACCAGCGGCAAGCAGACCTGCAACTGCGGAACTGGTTTCTCCGGGTACTAAGGAAATCTCGGTAATGATTCCATCTGCTGGAGCAGAAAAGTTGCCCGAAGCATCCTTTAGCGCAATCAGATCTGCAAGTTTTTGTTTTTCTTGACGGATCTGAGTCAAAAGCACTTCGGCGCTGGCGAGATCGGAACGGTTGGATTCCGCTAAATCGGCCGCCTCTTTTTCGTAACTGTGCTGGGCACTGTTGCGGGAGTCCTCTGCACTTTGGGCGGCAGCCAGTGCATTTCCCTGTTCGCTTTCTGCCGTTTGCTGAGCGCTTTCTAAATCGTTTTGTGCCTGTTGGACCGCAGCCTGTGCATTACTCAATTCGTTTTTCCAATCGGAGTACTTTTGCTCTGTTTCAGTCTGTTCCGGAGTGGCCATTTCCCAGTATGAATCTTCAAAAGGCCGCTGCGGCTCACGGCCTTCCACTTCACTCAATGCCTTGCGGGCGCTGTCTAAGGCTTCCTGGGCACTGGCGATAGCCTGTTCGTTTTCGGTAACTATTTGCTGATAATTGGAATAGGCACGGTCTAACTGTTGTTGTGCCTGCTGCCATGCGAACGAATCGGCAACGTCTGCATTCGTAAGCTGGTCAGCCTGCACCTGGTGCTGCTCCAAAGAAGCTTGGAGCTGGTCGATCGCAGTATCAATATCGTCTACCGAAAGGACGGCCAGTGTTTGCCCCTGCGTGACCGAATCGCCTGGCTGGACAAGGACCTGTTCTATGAGCAGCCCTTCCGGAAGAGTCAAGGGGGTACCTGCTCCGGGAGAGAGCTCTCCTGACAAAATGAAACTCTGGCTGACGGTTCCCTGATAAGGGTTGGTCACAGTGACAACAGGGGTCGTGGCTGCTGCTGTTCCACGTACAAGCAGCGTCAAAATGAGCATGACACCCAGAAAACGAAGAAAATCAATGCCCGCACGTGACTGATTCGTACTGTTTTCGGAGATGGCGTGAAGGCGCCGTTTTAGTTTATGTATGATTTCCAAATTCGTCATCCTTTCACAGCCCCTGCAGCGAGACCGGTTTCAAGGCAGGTTTGCCCAAAGCGGAAAACCAGTACAGAAGGAGCCAGCATCAATAAACTGGCCGCCATTGATAAACCTAATTGTTCAGTGTCAAGATTGGTGAGATAGAGGGACAAGGGCCAATATTGTGGGGATTTCAAAAAGGTTATGGGTTGTTCAATAGCATTCCAGGCATCAAGAAATCCCAGGGTCAGTGCAGAAATGATCCCAGGTACACCAAGCGGGATACCGATGTTCCAAAAGCGGTGCCAATGGTTGGCTCCGTCTATAGCTGCGGACTCCAATACTTCTCTCGGTATTGCGTCAAAGCCGCGCTCCATAATGAAAACCGGAAAAGTTGAGAAGATACCGGGCAAAATGACAGCCCAGGGGGTATCCAATAGACCGAATTGACGTAGAACCAGATAACTGGGAACCATTGTGACCTGGAAAGGCAATAGCATTAAAACGATATACAAACCGCGAACCACCCCTCGGCCGCGGAAACGCAGTCTGCTGATGGCCCACGCAGCCGGTGCGCCTACCAATAACTGGCCTGCCACTTGAGTGACGGATTGCTCCATACTGTTCCAGAACATCACAAAAAACTGCGGTGTATCCAACAAGAGCGTCAGCAAAGGTTCCAAAGTGGGCCAGGTCGGCAGAATATGCCAGGCAGCGAAGCCATTGTGCAGCCCCAGCGCAGGGCCTACCGTCAGCTCCAACTCCTCTTCCGGCATCAGAGCACCGGTGCAGAGAAACCAAAGCGGCCACCATACCAGCAGCGCGGCCGGGATCAGGCAAACCCAAATCCAGTGACCTCGTTTGGCTTTATTCTTCTTTTGCACAGTGATCCCACCATTTCAACAAGGCCAGAATTCCAGCCAACAGTACCAATGCCACCAATATGGCGGCCGCCGCCAAGCGTGGCAAGTCCAAACTCAAAAACCAGTTATTAAATAGATGCTGAAGCAAATAAATGCTCTGTTGTGGATAACGCCCAGCTACCAGATACGCCTCGCGAAAGACCTTGAACGCATTGAGCAAACTTAAAATCAGGGTCAGCACCAGAGTAGGCTGAAGTGCAGGCCAAGTAATGTGGCAAAACTGCTGCCAAGGGCCTGCGCCATCCACACGGGCCGCCTCATACTGATCTGCAGGGATAGCTTCTAAGCCGGTCGCCCAAAGAACCTGTGTGTAACCACAGTTTTTCCACAGATAGGTCGCTGTTAAGACCCAAAATGCCGCTCCCGTCCCCATAAAGTCGACAGGCTGCGCACCCAGCCATGTCAACCAGCCATTGCATAACCCCTGGCGGGAAAAAAGTGTTTGCCAGAGAAGAACTATACTGGCTACAGGGATAGCAATAGGAAGCAGAAAGGTGGTCTTAAAAACGCGCGCGGCCTTTGTTTCTCGCAAGGGGCGGCTGTGAAGGACCAGGGCAAGAATCAGACTCCCGGATAGAAGAAGGGGCAGGCAAATACCCAGGAAACGAGCGGTGTTGGCTACGGCCAGCTGGAAAGCGTCATTCTGTAAAACAGAATCATAATTGGAAAAACCTACCCACGTACTTCCCATCGTGTCGAACATGCTGCGCCGGATCGTCTCGACAAATGGCAGCAAAACGAACAAAAGAACCCCGATCAAACTTGGAAGCAGGAACAACCACGCAGCCCGGTTCTCTTGAGAGGCGGTCGTGTGCCGGCTTCGCAAACGCCTATCGTTGTTCCGCATAATACAGGCTCGCCCGCTGCAGGATGTTGGCTATGGTGGTCTCCAGATCCTGATTGCCACTATACAGTTGGGAGGCTTCGTCGTAGACGAGTTCCTTCAAACTCAAGTCCGTATTGGCGGGGGTGGTCAGTTGAGCACATACGGTGTCTAAGCCCAATTCAGCAGGCGTGGGAAGGTCACTGCTGCCGCCTGTCGTGCGCATCTGCACTCCTTCACGAACAAAATAACCATTAAAACTGCCCCGGCCGGCTACTTGCTCATTTTCGCAGCCCAGCATGGTCTGGATAAATTCCACACCGGCATCTATCTGATCAGAAGTATTCAGCACCCCCATAGTCATAGCGGGAACGAACACGTCGCCCGGAAAGGGGCGAATTAAAGCCGGGACCGCTTGTGTGTCGCTGACCATATAAATGTAGGTCAGCAAATAATCGGTGGGGCAGCCGGTCGCACAATCGGCGGGGTCCTGTGGGCGTGCGTACCAATTCATGCTGACTGGAATATCTACAGCCAAATGCTGGCCATCAGAAGTGCCTGCTGTATCTTCACCATCGCCAAATAGCGGGTCAAATTCAGAAGTGATGTTTTGTGCTTGAACGACTGCTTCGGTAACAGTCAAAAATTCACGCAGAGCGCTTTCGTTTACTTCTTGCGCGCCAAGCGCAAAGATGGACGCACTGGAAGCGGGGTACAGTTCATTGAACAAGTTGTAATAGCCGTCATAGTGGAAATTTGACTTTACACAAAGCAGATCCTGCAAATCAGTCAAACACTGCGCCTGCGATAGCGGTTCGGCGTTTTCCTGCGACTTGCAATAGAGCAAGCCGGGACGGAATAAAAGCGGCAGTGCCCAACAGCCATCCGAATCTGTATAACAATTTACAATGTTCTTATAGCAATCATCGGTGTCAACCTGACTTAAATCGGCCAAAATCCCCTGATCTATATAGGACTCGATCGGCAGCCCATCCAATACAAGCACATCTGGCCCCTCTCCTGCGAAGATCTCCACATTGAGGGTTCGAATAACATCATCAAGCGTCATTCCGTTATTTATGCTGTCCTGCCCGTATTCCACTGTGATGGTCTGCTCTGGATGCTGGGCCGCGTAAGCATTGATGCCCTCCCGCAGGAGAAAACTGTCTTCCATAGCCCAGATAACCAACTCACTGCCAGAAGGAATCGTCGCTTCCGCATCGTAGTGATAGCGGTAAAGCTGCGCATGATTGTTGCCATCCATCCCGCTGACCCAATAGCTGCCGTCTTGATCCACAACAAGCTGTTGTTTTATAAACTCGTTGCTTGCGAGTACAAAACTGCGATTGTCAGCGAATGTTTGCTGCAGCATACCATCCAGGGCGAGCTGATGGATTCCGTTACTGTCGGCCCAGGTCAAAATACCGCTGTTTACAGAAGCGGCACATGTTGAGGGCAGGGACTCAGCAAGGGGCAGTTGATATTGCTGCAAAGTATTTCCGCTGTTTGCATCAAAGACAGTCAGGTTCGTGCTGCCAGCAACAAAAGCGTAAACTTCCCCCTCTGAATACAGGACCGGGCTGCCGTAAAAGCCGGGGGTTATCGTTGTGACCTGGCGCGTGGCGCAGTCGATCAGTACGAAAATGGTGGATTCTGCCACTTGCACTGTCAGAAATACTTTCCCGTCATCGGTCAGCCGGAGTCCAACTGGTAGAGCGCTGGATTGCAGCAGGCTATCCACCTCTACGGGCTCTAATGCATTCGCGTCTTGACCGGTACAAAGCGAATACTGCCCGTCGCTGTTTCTTGTGACAGCCCAAATCGAGCCGTCATCTGCGATGTCCACATAGTTTGGGGCGTTGGCAGGCATGTCGCTTTCCTGCAGAACAGTCCATGTAGAGGATTCAAACTGTAAGAGCTGACGTTTACCCGTTGAGTTTAATCCGACCAGGAGGACGTTTCCATCCTGATCGATCCGCAGATCGTAAAAGCGGCTATATGTATCGGGCAGGTTTTCGGACATAGACTCTTGAACATAGGCGCCTGTAGCCGTACCTGTTTTTGGGATTTCCGTGGATTGTGAATCGGCAGATGCGCTGGAAGATTCACTGGCCGGAGCGGAAGTCTCGGCAGCATCCGAGGGCGAGCTTCCGCATGCGGATAAGGCCGACACTATCATCAGGGCTGATAGTGTTGCAGATAAGAGTTTTTTTCCGATTTGCTTCATGATGGTTGACTCCCTTCGAAATTTGCTTTACACTGATTGTAACGGATGCACACTTAAATTATCCTGAATTTTTTCAAAACAGAGGACGAAAATGAAAATTCTTTTGGTAGAAGATCATGATGCTTTGCGGCACAATATCGAGGCTGTTCTGAAAAGCGAAGGATATACGGTGGTTTCTTGCGCTGACGGAATAGATGCCGAATTTCAAATTATGAACAATAGCAGTGATCTGATCCTGCTGGATCGGATGCTGCCTGGCCAGGACGGTCTGACCATAACTCGAAAGGCGCGGGCGCAGGGCATTACGACGCCTATTCTGATGCTTACTGCGTTGGACAGTCTTGGGGATAAAGTCAGCGGGCTGGACGCAGGAGCCGATGATTATATCGTAAAACCATTTGCCATGGAAGAATTGCTGGCTCGTTTGCGGATCTGGTCGCGGCGGTCGGTCCCCCTGGAAGATCCAAGTCAATTGGATTTTGGCGATCTTTGCTACCAGCCAGGAGTTCGGTTGCTCAAAGGGCCGGAAGGAGAGGAAATCCTGCCGAAGCGGTTGGCACAGTTGATGGAACTCCTTTTGCGAAGCGCGGGCACTCCCATTACCAGAAGTGTTATTTTCAATCGGATTTGGGGGCCGGATGCAGAGGTGACGGATGCGGTGATCGACACCTATATCCATTTGGTTCGGCAGCGGCTGATACATCTGCATTCAAAAGTTAAAATCATAAACAGCCGGGGGACCGGCTACCAGTTGCAATATGAAGCAGAAGAATAGAACAAAATCTTCCCGAAAAGAAATATACCGTCATTTGCAGTACCGGATAACTGCTTTTTGCGCAATTTTGACCGGTTTGGTGCTCTTTATCGCCTGTGCTATTTCATTTCATGCGGCAAAGAGAGAGATTCAGAGTGCTGCACAGTCGTTGTTTCTGTCTCAAAGCCAAACCGCGAATGCGTACTTGTCGGCACCAGGAAGTGTGGATACGCAGAGCCTGTTGCAGTTTGCAGAACAATGTGATCTATCCGTGGCCGTTGTTGATGGGGGAACATTGCTCACGTTCACGCCCACACTGACGGCAGAAATGCGGGATGCTCTTTTGGCAGAACTGAAAGAAGATGCCGTAGGGGAAACGCTGTATTCATCAAAGGCCCAG
>OLJA01000984.1_pt1 | contig 16207 bp, 15 predicted proteins | sample 1601401 | NCBI WGS metagenome assembly OLJA01 (sample SAMN01915217, study PRJEB22387) | human gut metagenome | isolation source: stool | host: Homo sapiens | place: USA | reverse complement strand
AACCACAGGTGGTGGGGCGTGACCTCGCAGCTGACACGCGCGCCCTTCAGGCGGCTCATCCGCACGGCGTCCACCGACTCCTTGGTGGAGACGTGGCACATATGCAGGCGGGTGCCGTAGTATTCGGCCAGGTGGCAGTTGCGCACAGTCTCGATGTTCTCGGCCAGGCGGTAGTCCCATGGGCTGATTTCACGGTCCTCGGCGTGGGACATAATGGTCAGGCCGCGCTCGGTGGCAATGGCGAACGCGCGCGCCATAACGGCGTTGTTCATCACGCCGTTGCCGTCCTCGGTGATGAATCTGACATCCTCGGGCAGGGTCAGCAGATGGTCAAGTGTTTTGCCGTCGAAATCCTTCGTGATGGAAACCGTCTGGTTGGCATCGCACAGCCCCACGCGGGCGGCCTCGGCCTCCACGGCGTGGGCAATCTCGGCGGAGGAGCAGACCGGCTTGGTGTTGGGCATCAGGTTCACGAAGGTGTACCCGCCTGCGGCAGCGGCAGCGGAGCCGGTGGCGATATCCTCCTTGTACTCAAAGCCGGGGGTGCGCCAGTGGCAGTGGGTGTCGATGAAGGCGGGCAGAACCGTGCGGCCCTTGGCATCGAGCACCTCCTCCCCTTCCGGGACGAGCAGACCCAGGCCGACTGCGGCAATCTTACCCTCGCGCAGCCAGACCTCAACGGGCTTGCCTGCGCTGTTCTTAGCATTGCGGATGAGCATGGTGTGGACCTCCTGTAGCTCTGTGACACGGCATTTTTTGCAAAAAAAAACTTTTCCCAAAAAGGGAAAAGTCAAAAAGGCATACTTAAATGCGCGGCAGGGAAAAACACTGCACCGTGAATTTTGAAGCAAGAAACAAACTGCATCATCATTACGGCACACTCCTTCCCGGCACTTTACGTAGGTTTTACTTATTGTACCATGTGCGGGCGGAAGTGTCAATGCAAACACCCAAAACGCGAAAGTAGGGATTTTATGGATTTTTGCGCCGACTTTTGTATAAAATGATAAAACCGCACGCCGTTGCGCTTTGCAGAGATTTGTGCTATAGTATAAACAAGTATGGTAAAGTAAAGAGGAACGGACTATGGGCCTTTGGGAAGATGCAAAAAATATCCGCGATAAGGACCCCGCCGCACGCAATGTGGCGGAGGTTATTATCCTGTACCCCGGCTTTCATGTGCTGGTAACGCATAAGATTGCACATTTTCTGTATAATCATAAGTGCTTTTTTCTGGCGCGGCTGGTCAGCCAGCTGGCGCGGCACCTGACCGGCATTGAGATTCACCCAGGCGCGAAGATTGGCCGCAAGCTGTTCATCGACCACGGTATGGGCATCGTCTTTGGCGAGACCACCGAAATTGGTGATAACTGCACGATTTATCACGGTGTGACGCTGGGCGGTACCGGCAAGGACACCGGCAAGCGCCACCCCACGCTGGGCAACAACGTGCTGATTGGCGCGGGCGCCAAGGTGCTGGGGCCGGTGTACATCGGCGATAACGTCCGTGTCGGTGCGGGCAGTGTGGTGTTGAAAAACCTGCCCGCCAACGCCACCGCAGTCGGCGTACCCGCCGAGGTTGTGCGTGTGGGCAACATCAAGTGCTGCCCGGCGGACGATCTGGACCAGCAGGACCTGCCGGATATCGTCAACCAGCGCATTTCCGAGCTGGAAGCCCGCCTGAGCCGCTTGGAAGCCGAAAAGCAGGGCGAGTATCCGCCTGACAAGAAAGAAAAATGAAAACCAGCGCCCGAACGTGAAAACGTTCGGGCGCTGGTTTGTTTGCCGTAAGCCCCAAGCCTTCCCCCTATGGGGAAGGTGGCCCCGCAGGGCCGGAAGGGGGGCGCGGCTGCAGTTTACTTCAGATTCCGCAAATCGCCGCTTTCGCGGAAGTCCTCATAATCGAGGGAGAGCGAGGGGCTGTAGTAGGGGTCATGCAGGATATTCTCCCGCCCATGCACGGCGTAAAGGCGGTCATGCTCGGCGTCAAAGCGGGCTTTTTTGGCGGGGTCATTCTCGTCAGAGCCGCGGGACTTGCTCTCGTAATGGTAGAGTTCCGCGTAGGGCGTCCAGACGATGCGATACCCGGCATCGCGCACGCGCAGGCAGAAATCCACATCGTTGTAGGCAACGGTAAATTCCTCATCCAAACCGTGCATTTCATCGTAGACGGCGGTGCGCACCAGCAGGCAGGCAGCGGTCACGGCGGAGAAATTCTGCACCGTGGCCAGCCGGAACATATACCCGCTGCCGCCGCGCTTGTGGTACTTGTGGCTGTGCCCGGCATAGCCGCCCAGCCCGGTGATGATACCGGCGTGCTGGATGGTGTCATCCGGGTAATAGAGCATCGCCCCGCAGATACCCACGCCGGGCTGGCTGCACTCGCCCACCATCTGGGTGAGCCAATCGCCGTTGATGACCTCCACATCGTTGTTCAGCAGCAGCAGATACTTTCCGGCGGCGTATTTGCGGCCAAAGTTGTTGATGCGGCTGAAGTTGAACCCGCCCTTATAGGTCACAACCCGGGCATGGTCATAGCGGTCGGGCAGCTTTTTGTAGTAGGCTGCCGTGGCGGGGTCGGTGGAGTTGTTCTCAATGACGATGACCTCGAAATTCTCATAGGTCGTTTTGGCGTAGATGCTGTGCAGGCATTTCTCTAAATCATCGGTGTGGTCCTTGTTGGGAATCAGGATGGAAACCAGCGGTTCCGGTTCGGGGATGTCCCACACCACGTGGCAGGTGCCGGGAAAGCGCCCGGCCTCCACCCTGCCCTGCCGCCCGGTTGCGGCCAGATGGTCGGCAACGGCGCGTTGGGCGGCCTGCTCCACATAGGGCTTGGCGGCTGTGCCGCCGCTGGTGGAAGCTGCGTGCACGCGCCAGTAATAGAGCACCTGCGGGATATGCAACGGCTTGGCGGCGGGGTCACGGCGCTGCATTTCGTCGATGAGGCGCAGGAACAAATCGTGGTCCTGCGCGCCGTCACATTCGGGGCGCTCGCCGCCGACCGCGTCAAACAGCGCCTTTTTAAAGACCGCCAGATGGCAGATATAGTTGACCGCCATCAGGTACTCAGGTGCATAGTCGGGCTTGAAATGGCCGACCCGCGGGTGCTCGGGCGTTTTCTCAAACAGGGCCTCGTCACTGTAGGCAAAGTCTGCGCCGCTGTCGGCCAGCGCCTTGCTCATGCAGTAGATCGCGTGGGGGGCCAGCATATCATCGTGGTCAGCCAGCGCCAGATACTCGCCGGTGGCCAGCTTGGCGGCGGCGTTGGTGTTGGCGGCAATGCCATGGTTTTCGATTTTGGCGTAGACAATGCGGGCATCCTGCGCGGCGCGGGCCTGCACGGTCTGGCCCACATCGGCGTGGGCGGCATCGCTGGCGTCCACCAGCACAAGCTGCCAGTTGGGGGCGGTCTGTGCCTGCACGCTGTCGAGAAGCTGATTCAAAAACTGCGGCGGCGTATTGTACAGCGGCGTCAGAATACTGATGGTTGGCCAGCCGTGGGCGTTCTGCGCGGCGTCGGCCCGCTGGGCCTCCAGAGTCTGCTTGGCGGGCAGATACCGTGCTTTTTTGCCGAAGAACCGCCGCTTGAAAAATCCGGCGGCCCGCCCGGCCATCACGCCGACGCCCTGTTCCTTTGTCAGGGTCCGCGCATAGCCGAACAGTTCTTTGATGCGTTTTGTCTCAAGGCTCATGGGGTGGCTCCTCATAAAAGCAATCTTTGTGCCAGTTTTGGGGGTTTGTGTCGATGTACTGCCAAATCTGCGCGTACCCGTGCTCGGTGCGCACAACGTGGTCGTGAAAGGATTTTTGCCAGATGGGGCAGCCAATCGCTTTCGTGACAGCCTCTTTCATCTGTTTGATGACCAGTGAAATTGTAGGGGCGCACAGTGTGCTCCCGCCCTGTTCCCGCTGAATCAACAACAATAAATGAACATGATTTGGCATTACGGCATATTTTATTAACTTTACTGCGGGATGCCGAATGGAAATCTGCAAAATGGCATCTTCAACGGCTTTCCCATAAGGCGATAACTCCGGGGCAAGGCGCGGGCGCCCACTGTGCGCCCCTACATCCTCAACCGCCGTAAGGACATCGCTTTTCCACAAAATTTTCTGCCGCCCATATGTGCAAATCGTGATGAAATACGCACCGTTTTGGGCGTAATCATACGCCGTCAGGCGGTTAACCTTGCGCCTTGCCAATTTACCCGTGCAACCCTTTTGCTTGGCGCTCCATGTTTTCTACGATGATGGTGTTCAATTCGCCGAGGGCGGCGGCGTACTCCAAAACCTTCCACGGGGTGTCAGTGTGGTAATGCACCTTGACGACATCCTCGTCGCCGACGACCAACAGGCAATCGCCCTTGGCGCTGTTCAAAATGCCGTCGTGGATGGCGTCCTCGTCGAGGTCGTGGCCTTCGATTAAAAACTGGGTATCAAACTTATTTTCCATGCAAAACACCTCCTCACTTCAACCCAAAATTCTCAAACAAATTGTTGAAATGGGGGTTGTAGTAGGGGTCATAATTGTCGATATACTGCTTATATTTGGCGTAGAAATTGGCCTTCTCGCGTTCATAGCGGCGGGCGTTCTCGCTCAGGGTGTCAAGGCCTCGGCTCTTGCTCTCGTAATGGTAGGCCTCGGCACGCGGGGTGTAGACGTTAAGCAGGCCCTTCTGCCACAGCTTCAGGCAGTAGTCCACATCATTGTAGGCCACGGCGAACTTCTCCTCGTCCAGACCGCCGAGCTCCTTCCAGAGCGTGGCCTTCGTCATCAGGCAGGCGCCGGTCACGGCCATATAATCCTGCGTGGTGACCAGACGGTACATATCGCCCACGGCGGTGCGGGGGTAGCTCTTGTGGCTGTGCCCGGCCGAGCCGTTGATGCCCATGAGCACGCCCGCGTGCTGGATGGTATCATCGGGGTAGTAGAGTTTTGCGCCTACGGCACCCACATCGGGCCGCTGGCTGTAGCTCAGCAGCTCCCGCAGGAAGTCGTGTGAGAGAATCTCAATGTCATTGTTGAGAAGCAACAGATGCTCGCCCTCGGCAAAGGAAGCGCCAAAATTGTTGATGGCTGAGAAATTGAACGGCCCATGCCCCTCAAACGTAACCACCCAACAGGTCGGGAATTTGTCATGCAGCGTCTTGTAATAGGCAAAGGTGGCGGGGTCGGTGGAGTTGTTCTCAATGACAATAACCTCAAAGTTATCGTACCCGGCGTTTTTGTACAGACTGGTCAGGCAGCGGTCCAGATCCTCCACATGGTCCTTGTTGGGAATCAGCACGCTGATTTTTGGGTGGCCTGTCAGCTCATACCGCACCTGGAACGCACCGGGGGCATCGGGCACGGCCATGGCGTGGCCCGGCAGCCCTAAGCGCTGCAGCTGGGCATCAATGGCGCGCTCCCCTGCTGCGACGGCGTAGGGCTTGGCCTCCATACCGGCGGCCGTTGAGCCCGCGTGGCCGCGCCAGATGTACAGCACCTTCTTGATATGCTCGATATGCTGTGCTTTTTCGGTCAGGCGCAGAATCAAATCGTGATCCTGCGCACCGTCAAACTCCTTGGACTCATACGCCCCGGCGGCGTCCAGCAGCGGGCGGCTGAACACCGCAAGATGGGTGATGAAGTTGACCCCGCGCAGATAGTCGGGTGCAAAATCCGGTTTGAAGTGATACCCGCCCAGCTCCTTCAAATCTGCCGAAAGCACGATTTCGTCGCTGTAGACAAAATCGGCCCCGGTACTTTGGAGGGTCTGCACAACCTCAAACAGTGCATTGGGGTACAGTACATCATCATGGTCAAGCAGGGCGATGAAATCGCCGTGGGCCAGCTCGAAGCCGAGGGTCGTGTTGGCGGCAATGCCGCCGTTTTCGACAGCCTCGTATACAATCGTACCCGGCACGGCTTTGGGCAGACGGCTTTCCAGCCGCTTGCCAGCGTCCGAGGCATCCACCAGCACCAGCTCCCAGTGGGTGTAGGTCTGCTGGATAACGCTTTTCAGCATTTCATCGAAAAATTTCGCCGGGGTGTTGTACAGCGGCACAATGATGCTGATGGTCGGCCCCTGCAGCTTGGCGACGCGCTGGGCCTTCAGCTCCCGGCGCAGCGGAATGTCTGCCCGGTGGCGCCAGTCATCGTGGTGCAGGGCCAGCCCGACGCGGAATTTCACATCGCGCCACAGCTGCTCGGCCCCCTGCTCCTGCAGGGTGTGCACGCTGCGGGTGGCAAGGTCGCGCAGATGTGCGGGGTTCAGCAGGCGTTTTGCCATGCCGCCCACGCTGTCCTGCACGGCCAAATCAGCCGGGCGCTCGTTGTTAGGCTTTTCAGGCATAGTTTATTCCTCAGTAATTTTTGCTGGCATAGCGTCTTTTTTCTCGAATTTACGGTACTCGGCCGTAATCTCCTTGGTCGCGCCCAGCCGGCGCAGATGACCGTGGTCCAGCCATGCTACCTTGTTGCACATACGCTCAATCTGGTCAATCGAGTGGCTGACCAGAATGACTGTTGTGCCGCCGGAAAGCAGCTCGGCCATCCGCTTTTCGCACTTTTCCTGGAACAGGAAGTCACCGACCGAGAGAATCTCGTCCGCAATCAGGATGTCGGGCTTGGTCATGGTCGCCACGGCAAAGGCCAGACGCGCCACCATGCCGGAGGAGTAGTTTTTTAGCGGTACATCGAGAAAATCCTGTAATTCGCTGAATTCCACAATGTCATCAAACTTGGAGTCAATGTATTTCGGCGTGTAGCCCAGAACGGTGCCATTCAAGTAGATGTTCTCCCGGGCGGTCAGGTCCATATCAAAGCCTGCGCCCAGCTCAATCAGCGGCGCAATCGTGCCGTTGACCGTGACCTTGCCTGCGCTGGGCTTGTACACGCCGGAAATAACCTTGAGCAGCGTGGATTTGCCGCTTCCGTTTAAGCCAATCAAGCCGTAGAAATCGCCCGGCATAATATCAAACGAGACATCGTCCAGCGCAAAGAACTCGTCAAACCGCACGCCGCCGTGCAGCAGGGCCACAAAGTATTCCTTGAGGCTCTCGTGCTTTTCCTTGGCAAGGTTGAAGCGCATCGAGACATGGTCGATGGAGATAATGGGTTTCTGCTCTGCCATTCCGATGCCTCCTTACATATACAGGACGAACTTGTCCTGATTCTTTTTAAAGACGTAGACGCCCAGCCCCAGACTGATGGCGGCGCAGAGGAACGGAATCAGCACCATATTGGGGGTCAGACCCTCGCCCCACATAACGCAGGAGCGCACCGCCGTGATGTACCAGTAGATGGGGTTGAGGTTGATGACAAACTGCATCCAGCTTTCCATCTGGCGCGGGTCATAGAAGATAGCGCTGCCGTAGACCAGCAGGGTGCAGAAAACCTCCCAGATGTGCATAATATCGCGCACAAAGACGTAGAGCGTGGACAGAATCAGCCCGATGCCCAGACTGAAAATGAACAGCATAACGATGGGATAGACAGCCAGCAGCACGGTTTTGAACGAGATGTGTGACCATGTCAGCAGTGCCACGATAAAGAGCGCTACCAGACTGAAGAAAAAGTTTACCAGCGCAAAGCAGCACTTTTCCAGCGGGAAGATGTACTTGGGGATGTAGACCTTGCGCAGCAGCGGGCCGTTTTTCAGCACGCTTTCCATCGCCATCGTGGTGCTCTCGCGGAAGAAGTTGAACATCAGCTGGCCGATAATCAAAAACAGCGGGAAATCCTCAATCCCCTGCCCGCGCTGGTTGAACAGCGCACCGAACACGGCCCACATGACAAGGCAGGTCAGCAGTGGGTTCAGCACGCTCCAGGCCACGCCCAGCACGCTGCGGCGGTATTTCAGCTTGAAATCGCGGGTAATCAGGTTCTGCAGCAGATAGCGGTATTTCCAGAAGCCCGCGAAGGTATTTTTCAGTTTCTGCACGGTGACTCCTTAGTATTTCTCAAAATACTCGAATTTCTGGGCGGCAAAGGGGGTGTGCTCCTTGTCCTTGGCGCTGGTCTTGTGCTCGCAGCCGCAGTCGGGCCACTGGACGTTGACAGTCGGGTCATCGTAGGGAATGCCGCCCTCGGCGGTGGGGTCATAGACATCGGTGCACTTGTAGCAGAACTCGGCCACATCGGACAGCACCACAAAGCCGTGGGCAAAGCCCTCGGGAATCCAGAGCATCTTTTTGTTCTCGGCAGAGAGGGTCACGCCCACCCACTTGCCGAAGGTCTTGCTGTTGGGGCGGCAGTCCACGGCAACGTCAAACACCTCGCCCAGCGTCACGCGCACCAGCTTGCCCTGCGTGTGCTTGGTCTGGAAGTGCAGGCCGCGCAGCACGCCCTTGCTGGAACGGCTCTGGTTGTCCTGCACAAAGGGCTTGTCAATGCCGGCAGCGGCGAACTCGTCAATCTGGTAGGTCTCCATAAAATAGCCGCGGTCATCGCCAAAGACGGTCGGCTCGATAACCTGTACCTCAGGAATTTCGGTTTTGATAAAATTGAACTTGCTCATAGTAAATTTCTCCTTTTTATATTCATACGTCATCTGATACATAGCGATACAGGATATATTATACTCTATTATGCCGTATTGGGCAAGATGGCGGGCAAATTTTGTCAATGCCGGTTCCTATTACGGAAATAGCAAAACGTCTGTTTACAAATGTACGGCTATAGAGTACAATAAAACTGTTGCGTCTTTGCGGTTCTTATTCGGGCGCAGCGGAACGATACAACCCAAAGGCAGCACCGCACAATTCCCGCCTGACGGCTTAAGCGGCACTTAAAATTATGCGGCGTTGCCCAAAAAATCGGAGGTACATCATGGAAAAGCTCTTTCACCTGAAGGAGAACCGCACCGATGTCAAGACCGAAGTCATGGCCGGTATCACGACCTTTATGACGATGGCTTACATCCTTGCGGTCAACCCCAACATTCTGTCCGCGGCCGGTATGGACGCCAAGGCCGTGCTGATTGCCACCTCGCTGGCGGCGTTCTTCGGTACGATGCTTATGGCGCTGCTGGCCAACTATCCGTTTGCACTGGCCCCCGGCATGGGCCTGAACGCCTACTTTGCCTACACCGTCGTGCTGACGATGGGCTACAGCTGGCAGATGGCGCTGCTTGCCGTCTTTGTGGAGGGCATTGTTTTCATCGTGCTGTCCCTCACCAATGTGCGCGAGGCTATCTTCAACGCCATCCCGATGACGCTCAAGTCCGCAGTCAGCGTGGGCATCGGCCTGTTTGTCGCGTTTGTCGGCCTGCAGAATGCCAAGCTCATCGTCAACAGCGACTCCACGCTGCTGACCTACCAGCACTTCAAGGGCGAGACCTTCCACAGCATCGGCATCGGCGCCCTGCTGGCGCTCATCGGCGTGCTGCTGATTGCCGTCATGCTCATCAAGAACGTCAAGGGCGCTATCCTGTACGGCATTCTGCTGACCTGGGTGCTGGGCATTGTCTGCGAGCTGGCAGGCATCTACGTGCCTGACCCCGAGGCCGGTATGTACTCCGTCATCCCCACGGCCTTTGTCAGCTTCGACTTCTCCTCTCTGGGCCAGACCTTCGGCCAGGTGTTCCATCAGGATTTCTCCAACTTCAACCTCGGCAACTTTATCGTTGTTATGTTTGCCTTCCTGTTCGTTGACCTGTTCGACACGTTGGGCACCCTGATCGGCGTGGCCTCCAAGGCCGATATGCTGGACGAGAACGGCAAGCTGCCCCGCATCAAGGGCGCACTGATGGCGGACGCCGTTGCCACCAGCGTAGGCGCTGTGCTGGGCACCTCCACTACCACCACCTATGTCGAGAGCGCTTCCGGCGTGACTGAGGGCGGCCGCACCGGTCTGACCGCTGCCACTACCGCAGTGCTGTTCCTGCTGGCCAGCATCTTCAGCCCGCTGTTCCTGACGATTCCCTCCTTTGCCACCGCCCCGGCGCTGATTGTGGTCGGCTTCTATATGATGGGCGCTGTTGTCAAGATTGACTTTGACGATATGACCGACGCCATCCCGGCCTTCCTGACCATCCTCATTATGCCGTTGGCCTACAGCATCTCCGAGGGTATCGCCATCGGCGTTATCTCCTGGACGCTCATCAACGTCCTGACCGGCAAGGCCAAGGAGAAGAAAATCAGCCCGCTGATGTATGTGCTGACCGGGCTGTTTATCGTCAAGTACATCTTCCTGTAATACGTCCCCTACCCCGGGCATAAAAAAGCATCCGCAGCGAAAATGCTGCGGATGTTTTTTTGCACAATCCGGTGGCAGGCGGCTGCTTATGGGAAACCCACGGCCCCTACAGGGCAGGCAGCCCGGTCAGGTGCGTATCCTCAAAAATCAGTCTGCCACGGCGGGGGCGTCAATCAGCAGCTCCGGCGGCAGATCGCCCTCGGTGGCATCATCAGAAACGATGGAATCATCCATATCGAAGGTGACGCCAAATGCCTGCGCGGCAGCGTCCACAAGCGTGTCCACATCGGCCAGCTCACTGTCGGCCATAACGAACAGCACCTTGTCGCCAAAAGTCACCACGCGGGCGCGGTCGGCGGCCACGCAGACCCACTTGCGCAGATCGATGTTGTCCTCCATCGACGTTGCAATTTCCTTGGCATCGGCGGGGTCCTTGACCCGCGCCAGCACAAGGCTGTAGGCCTGGCTGCCGGTCATCGACTCGCTGATAACGGCGGCGTCCACCTTGCCCACATTGTCGGCGGTCAGGCCCGCCAGATAGCTGTACCAGCTCTCGTCGGTCAGGTCGATGGCCGTGGTCTCCATGCCCATCAGGTCGACCGGCTGGAGCTTATAAATTTCGTCCACCATATCGTTCAGCTCGGCATCCGGGGCGGGCTGGGCGTTCTCGGCGGTGTCCTCCGGGTCAACGCTGAATTCTGGGTCGATTTCCATACCAGCCTCCGGCGTGGATGCGGGCTGGTTCATCAGGTCATCGTCCGTTTTTTTGCCGCAGGCGCTCAGAAGCAGCGCGGCCAGCAGGGCTGTTGCAAAAAGCAGCTTTTTCATAGTTGGATTCCTTTCTCGGTCAGAATTTCTTCGGGTGCAAAGCGGGCGTCCCATGCATCGCAGGGCAGGCCATTCAGCACAGTGGCGGTGGGACAGAGCAGAAGCCTTGCTCCCTTATACTGTGCCAAAAACCGGTCATAATACCCGCCGCCCCGGCCCAGCCGCACACCATCCGGGCTTGCGGCCAGACAGGGAATCAGTGCCAGCGGTGCAGCGCACCCGGCAGGGTCAAGGGCGGGCAGATTGGCAGGCGGCTCCGGGATGCCGTAGCTGCCGGGGCGCAGCAGGGCTAAATCCGGGATTTCCACCCAGTCCATCTCGGCGCGGCTCAGCACCCGGGGCAGCAGCAGACGCTTGCCGTCCGCCAGAGCGCGGCGCAGGATAAGCCCTGTGTCCGGCTCGTCCGGCAGGGCGGCAAACGCCAGCACCGTACCGGCCTGCTGCCAGCACGGCAGCGCAAACAGCGCCTGCGCCATACCGCTGCCCACGGCCTGCATATCCAGCGCCCTGCGCCGGGCTTTTGCCAGCGCGCGGGCCTCCTGCTTTGTCATGGACGGCACCTCCCTTGCGTATTGCACTATCATAGCACATCCGCCTTCACCCTACAAGACGGAAAAAGGGCGTCTTGTGTTACAACGCCGACAAAATTTTTGCCAAAACAAAAAAGGAGCCGCGCTCCTTGCGAAGCACGGCTCCCCTATCGCGGGTCAAATCAGGCCTTGGCCGCCTTGATTTCCTTAATCAGCTCGGGAACGACCTTGTACAGATCGCCGACGATGCCGTAGGTGGCAACATCGAAGATGGGGGCGTTCTCGTTCTTGTTGATGGCGATGATGTTCTCGGAGTCCTGCATACCGGCAACGTGCTGGATAGCACCGGAGATGCCCAGCGCAACGTAGATGCGGGGATGCACGGTCTTGCCGGTCTGACCGACCTGATGGTCAGCGGAGAGCCAGCCCTCATCGGTGACGGCACGGGAAGCACCGACAACGCCGCCCAGAACACCGGCCAGCTCCTCAGCCAGCTTGATGCCCTTTTCGGGGTCGGCAGAGATGCCGCGGCCCACGGAAACGACAACGTCGGCACCGATCAAGTCAACCAGCTTCTCGGCGCTCTTCTTGATGTCCAGAACCTCGACATGGATGTCGTCGGCGGTCAGGGCGGGGGTGACCTTCTCGATCACGACCTTGGCAGCGCCGGCCTCGTCAAACGGCTGGGTCTGCATAACGCCGGGGCGTACGGTGGACATCTGCGGGCGGAAGCGGGGGCAGATGATGGTGGCCATCAGGTGACCGCCGAAAGCGGGGCGGGTCATCTTCAGGTTGGTGTTTTCTTCAAACTTGGTGTTGTCCACATCGATGTTGGAGGTGGTGCGCAGGAAGTTCTTGTACTTTTCGACATCCACGTCCAGGTGGGTGCAGTCGGCGGTCAGGCCGGTGTGCAGGCGGGCTGCGCAACGGGGGCCGAGGTCACGGCCCAGGTTGGTGGCGCCAATCAGCATAATCTCGGGCTTCTTGTCCATGATGAGGTCGCACAGCGCCTTGGCATAGCCATCGGTGGTGTAGTCCTTCAGCAGGGGGCTGTCGATGTAGTACACGCGGTCGGCACCGTAGCCGCCCAGCGCCTTAACGTAGTCCTCGTTCAGCTCGCTGCCCATCACAACGCCGCAAAGCTCAACGCCCAGGTCGTTGGCCAGTTTGCGGCCTTCGCTCAGCAGCTGATAGCTGATGGTCTGGATCTGACCTTCACGCTGCTCGCAGAATACCCACACGCCCTTGAAGGCGGCGGTGTCCATTGCATTGAATTCAGCCATTGTTCGTTTCTCCTTCCTCAAATCAGGTGCTTGTCGTTCAGGATGCCGACCAGCTGGGCAGCATCCTCGACCTTCATGCCAGCGCCCTTGACCGGGGGAGCGAAGGACTTGTAAACGTTCGTCGGGGAGCCCTTCAGACCGATGGTGTCGGTCTCGATGAGGGGATCATCCTTCAGAGCATTGTAGTCAAAGACCTCCAGCGGCTTGTCGTAGCACTCGAAGATGCCGGAAACGCTCATATAGCGCGGGGTGTTCAGCTCCTTGATGCAGGTCAGCAGGCAGGGGGTCTGAACCTTCAGCTCCATGTAGCCGTCCTCCAGCTGACGCTTGACGGTCAGGGAGTTGCCATCCTTCTGGATGTCGGTGACATAGGTGACCTGGGGCAGATGCAGCTTCTCAGCAATCTGGGGGCCGACCTGTGCGGTGTCACCGTCGATAGCCTGACGGCCGCAGAAAACGATATCCTCAGGGCCGACGCCAATCTTGTTGACGGCAGCAGCCAGAATCTGGGAGGTAGCGAAGGTATCAGAGCCGCCGAACTCACGGCCGGAAACCAGCACGCCGCGGTCAGCGCCGCGGGCCATCAGCTCACGCAGCATACCTTCTGCCGGCGGCGGGCCCATCGTGACGACAACGACCTCGCAGCCGGTCTCGTCCTTCAGCTGCAGTGCAGCCTCAACAGCGTTAAGGTCATCAGGGTTGGTGATGGTAGCCATTGCGGAACGGTCCATCGTGCCGTCAGCCTTGACAGCGACCTTGCCCTGCGTATCGGGAACCTGTTTGACACAAACGATTGCTTTCATTACGTCTGTCCTCCTTACTTCAGCAGCGCACCGCTGATGACCATCATCTGAACCTCGCTGGTGCCCTCGTAGATTTCGGTAATCTTGGCATCACGCATCATACGCTCGATGGGGTAATCGCGGGTGTAGCCGTAACCGCCGAACAGCTGCAGGCAGCGGCGGGTCACGTCGCTGGCGGTGCGGGCGGCAATCAGCTTGGCCTCGGCAGCCTCAACGCTGTAGCGCACCTTGGCACCGTCCATGGCAGCCTGCTTCTTCTGGGCAGCTGCATAGACAAGGTACTTGGCGGCGTCAACGCGGGCCTTCATCTCGGCCAGCTCAAACTGGGTGTTCTGGAACTGTGCAATGCTGCGACCGAACTGCTTGCGCTCCTTGACGTAGGCAACGGTCTCGTCAATGGCGCCCTCAGCGATGCCCAGAGCCTGGGAGGCAATGCCGATACGGCCGCCGTCCAGCGTGGCCATGGCCAGCTGGAAGCCCTTGCCTTTGACGCCCAGCAGGCGGTCCTTCGGGATAATGCAGTCCTCCATAATCAGCTCGCAGGTGGAGGAGCCGCGGATGCCCATCTTGTCCTCGGGCTTGCCGACCTTGAAGCCGGGGTCAGTGCGCTCCACGATGAAGGCGCTGATTTCCTTCTGCTTGCGGCCGCGCTTGTCGGTCACAAAGCCGGTTACAGCGATGATGATGAACACATCAGCAAAGCCAGCGTTGGTAATGAAAATCTTGGAGCCGTTCAGCTTCCAGTGGTCGCCCTCGTCCACGGCGAAGGTCTGCTGACCCTGGGCATCGGTGCCGGCACCGGGCTCGGTCAGGCCGAACGCGCCAATCCACTCACCGCTGCACAGCTTGGGCAGATACTTGGCCTTCTGCTCGGGGGTGCCGTTCTCATAGATGGGAGCTGCGCACAGAGAGGTGTGGGCAGACAGGATAACACCGGTGGTGCCGCAGACCTTGGACAGCTCCTCGACAGCCATAACGTAGGACAGGACGTCGCCGCCTGCACCGCCGACAGACTTCGGGAAGTAAATGCCCATCATGCCCAGCTTGGCCATCTTTTCGACGGTCTCCTTGGGGAAGTACTCCTCCGCGTCGACCTTCTTGGCCAGGGGCTTGACTTCGTTTTCAGCAAACTCCTTGTACATCTTCTGGACCATTTGCTGCTGTTTAGACAGAGTAAAATCCATTGATAAAACCTCCATATACTGGGGCCGGGGCGTATTGCCCGGCCAAACAAACGCGGCCCGGCACGGTTTTGCCCGCGCCAGGCGCGTAAGTTATCAAATTACAGGGCGTCGACCGGGGTCTTGGTGCGGTCTGCGTTGTAAACGTAGAAGCCCTTGCCGGTCTTGCAGCCCAGGTTGCCGCCGCGAACCATCTTGCGGATCAGCGGGCAGGCACGGTACTTGCTGTCGCCGGTCTCCTTGTACAGGACGTCCATGATGGCCAGGCAGATATCCAGGCCGATGAAGTCGCCCAGCTCCAGGGGACCCATGGGGTGGTTGGCACCCAGCTTCATAGCGGTGTCGATGCCGGCGATATCGGAAACGCCTTCCATCTTGATGAAGGCTGCTTCGTTGATCATGGGGATCAGGATGCGGTTGACGACGAAGCCTGCAGCCTCGTTGACCTGAACCGGCTGCTTGCCGATGGCAACAGAGATCTCCTTGATCTTCTCAACGGTCTCAGCGGGAGTGTTGCAGCCTGCGATGACCTCGATCAGCTTCATGCGGTCTGCGGGGTTGAAGAAGTGCATGCCGACCAGCGGACGGCTAACGCCCTTGCCGATCTCGGTGATGGACAGAGAAGAAGTGTTGGAAGCGAAGATGCACTCGGGCTTGCAGATCTTATCCAGTTCGCCGAAGGTGGTCTGCTTGACCTTCATATCCTCAAAAGCAGCCTCAACGACCAGATCGCAGTCAGCGCACAGGTCTTCCTTCAGGCCCGGGGTGATGGCAGCAACGATAGCGTCTGCCTTTTCCTGCGTCATCTTTCCCTTGGCAACCAGCTTCTCGTAGCCCTTCTTGATCTTTGCCAGACCATTCTCGGCCCACTCCTGCTTGATGTCGCACAGAGCAACGGTGTTGCCCTCAACCTGTGCAAATGCCTTTGCGATGCCCTGGCCCATGGTGCCAGCGCCGATAACACCGATCTTCATAGGAAACCTCTCCTTTAATATCAAAAATTATGTAGTAATGGATTAGTTGTTGGTGAACACTGCCTTGGGCTTCGGCTTCTCACGGCTCAGGAAGCAGGCCATGCCTTCCTTCTGGTCGTGGGTCTCGAAGCAGTCGCCGAACAGCTTTTCCTCGACCTCAACAGCCTTCTCGATGGGCAGGCTGATGCCGCCGTTGATTGCCTTCTTGCAGTTGCGTACAGCGATGGGTGCATTCTTTGCGATCTTGCCGGCCAGCTTCAGCACGTTCTCCATCAGTTCAGCCTGAGGATACACAGCGTTCACCAGACCAATGCGCAGAGCCTCGTCCGCCTTGATGTTCAGTGCAGAGTAGACCAGCTGCTTTGCCATACCCATGCCGACCAGACGTGCCAGACGCTGGGTGCCGCCGAAGCCCGGGGTGATGC
>OLJA01000979.1_pt1 | contig 16250 bp, 11 predicted proteins | sample 1601401 | NCBI WGS metagenome assembly OLJA01 (sample SAMN01915217, study PRJEB22387) | human gut metagenome | isolation source: stool | host: Homo sapiens | place: USA | reverse complement strand
ACACCGAGCCGCAGCGAGGCGCTTCGGAGCGCAACCGCCGCTTGCGGCGGCTCTTAGCGCGGAGATCCGCAGCAGCGGTGCTTAAGCCGTCAGGCGGGAATTGTGCGGTGTTGCCATTACTTGGACAGCTTCTTCAGCAGGGCGCTGCGGGTATCCCACAGCTTCTGGCTGAGGTCAACGTAGTAGCGGTGGGGGTTCTCAAAGCGCTTGACCTCGTCCCACAGGGTGTTCACCTGTGCCTTGCAGAACTTCTTGATGTCGTTCAGGCTCGGCGAGGTATAGACGCGCTTGCCGTTCTCATAGATGGGGGTGGACAGGCAGCGAGCCGTGCAGTTGACGTAGGTGCATTCTTTCCACGTTTCGATGGGGTCAAACAGCGTGATGCCGTGCTGGGTCTCGATGGTTTCATCGGCCATCGTGATGAGGTCGGCCATGGCCTTGCCGTCCTGGTCATAGATACGCCAGACCTTTTTCAGGCAGGGAATCGTCATCTTCTCGGCAGATTCCGACAGCTTCATCTTCGGGGTGTAGCTGCCGTCGTCCTCTTTCACGGCGGCCAGCTTGTACACGCCGCCAAAGACGGGGTCGCTCTTGGCGGTAATCATATTCTCGCCAATGCCAAAGCTGTCCACGCGGGCACCCTGCAGAATCAGGTCGCGGACGATGTACTCATCCAGAGAGTTGGAGGCGCAGATGGTGCAGTCGGGGTAACCGGCCTCGTCCAGCATCTTGCGGGCCTTCTTGGACAGGTAGGCAATATCGCCGGAGTCGATGCGGATGCCCTTGGGGCGCTTGCCCATCGGCTTCAGAACCTCGTCAAACACCTTGATGGCATCGGGCACACCGTGGCGCAGGACGTTGTAGGTATCCACCAGCAGCACGCAGGCATCGGGGTACATCTCGGCATATTTCTTGAAGGCGTCATACTCGGTCGGGAACATCTGCACCCAGCTGTGGGCCATTGTGCCGGAGGCCGGGATGCCGAAGTCGCGGGCGGCCATCACGCAGGAGGTGGAGCCGCAGCCGCCGATGTAGGAGGCACGTGCGCCGAAGTAGGCGGCGTCATAGCCCTGTGCGCGGCGGGCGCCGAACTCCATAACCGGGCGGCCTGCGGCAGAGCGCACAATGCGGTTGGCCTTGGTGGCAATCAGGCACTGGTGGTTGAAGGTGACCAGCAGCAGCGTTTCCAGCAGCTGGCACTCAATGGCCGGGCCCTCCACCGTGACGATGGGTTCCTGCGGGAAGATGGGCATACCTTCTTCAATGGCCCAGATGTTGCAGTGCAGCTTGAAATTCTTGAGGTAGTCGAGGAATTTCTCGTCAAAGGCCTTGGTGGAGCGCAGATAGTCGATATCCTCGGCGGTAAATTCCAGATGGTCCACGGCGTCAATGAACTGCTGCAGGCCGGCCATAATGGCGTAGCCGCCGCCGTCCGGCACACGGCGGAAGAACATATCAAAGACGGCGATTTTGTCAACGTATCCCTCGTCCAGATAGCCCGCCGACATGGTCAGCTCATAGAAATCGGTCATGGTGGTCAAATTGCGTTTTACATCCAACATGGTAGAATCCTCCTGTGGAATTATATAACACACCGGCTGGTGTGCCGTCCGGGCGGCGGGTGACCCCGCAGCGGGGGTGATTATGCTTCCCTGCCCCAGATGCGCAGGATGCGGCCGACGGCGAAGATGAGATATGCGCCGACAGCGAGCATGGTCAGCATAACGGCAACCTTGAAATACGTGCTGGAAAAGAATGTGCCTATGCGGGAAATGGTATACAGAAGCTGGTTGCGGGAGATATCGCTGCCCGCAATCAGGTCGGCTGTGCCGATGGTCTCGCCCTGAATGGTCAGCGTGACGGTGCCCACAATATCGCCCTGCTTGATGGGCGCGCCCAGCTCATCGGGTACATTGAAAATCTGCTCTGTCAGCGCGGAGCCGCCCTCCCGAGGCAGCAGGGTCATCATATTGTCCGCGGGGTATAGCATTACCGTGTCAGCCTGCGTGGAGTAGGCCACGCGGACCTCAGTGATGGGCTGGGTGGTGTCCAGCGCGGGAGCGATGGTGTAGGTGTTGAACACCCAGTCCATAATCGTGCCGGTTTCCAGCAGGGCCGGGCGGCCGCCCTCGGGGTCGGACTCCATCGGTACATTCAGCAGCACGCTGATGTAGCTCTCGCCGTCCTGGCTGTGCCAGCCCGCAAAGTTCTGCCACTCGCCCAGGCTGCCGGTCTTGCCGCCCTTGGTGTAATCCCGGTGGTAGCTGCTGTTGGTGACGAGTTTGTCGGTGTTCTGCAGGATATAGGTGCCCGGCGTCACATAGCGGTCATTGGTGCCCATATCATAGGTGGGCGTGCCCACAACGGTGGCAAAGATGTCATAGGCCGTCAGGGCGCGCAGAATCAGGTAGGCGTCCCGGGCGGTGGTGATGTTGTTGGGGTTCAGGCCGCAGGGGTCCACAAAGGTCGTGCCGGTGCAGCCCACCGCTTTTGCCTCGTCATTCATCATGGCAACAAAGCTGTCAATGCTGCCGCCGCCCATATAGTCGGCCACGATGTAGGCGGCCTCGTTGCCGCTGGGCAGCAGCATGGCATAGAGCAGATTGCGCAGGCTGTGCGTCTCGCCCCGGCGGATATCGGCGGTGGAGGCGTTCGTGCTCTGCTCCCAGATTAAATCGTAGATGTAGCTGGGGGCCGTCAGGCTGATAGTGTCCAGCTGGTCCTGATAATTTTCCAGCAGCAGCAGGGTGGTCATCATCTTGGTCAGGCTGGCGGCGGAAAGCGGTGTCTCGCTGTTTTTTTCATACACCACAATGTTGGTGTCAAGGTTGACAACGTAGGCGGCGGGGGCGGTCAGCGCCGGGGCGGTATCCGCCAGCGTGCCACTCTCCCCTTCCGCCGCGACCGGCAGTGCCAGCACCACAATCAGCACGAAGGAAAACAAAATCGCGCAGAATTTTTTCATAGGCAAGGGATTCCTTTATTAAGGGCAATACCGCATAATTCTAAGTGCCGATGCGGCGGGAACTGTGCGGTGTTGCCTAAATATACAGTTGTCTATTAGTATACCAAACTTTACAGGAAAATAAAAGATAATTTTAGAGGTTGTTCAGTTCATCGCCCCGGCGGTGGCAAACAGGCGCTCGACCTCATCGGACAGCGCCCGGTGCGCCGGGTCTATCAGGTTCGGGTCCCTGGCAAGCAGGGCCTTGGCCTCGTCCTGTGCCACGCGCAGGGTTCTGGTGTCCTGCACAAGGTCGGCCACCCGCAGGGTGGGCAGGCCGTGCTGGGCCGAGCCGAAGAAATCACCCGGGCCGCGGGTCTCCAAATCGTACTTGGCCACGGCAAAGCCGTCCGAGGTGCGGCAGAGGAACTGCAGGCGCTCGCGGACAGCGTCATTGCCGTTGTCCGAAATCAGGATGCAGCAGGAATCCGCCGCGCCGCGGCCCACACGGCCACGCAGCTGGTGCAGGGCCGACAGGCCGAACCGTTCCGCATTCTCAATGACCATAACCGTGGCATTGGGCACATCGACGCCGACCTCAATGACGGTGGTGGAAACCAAAACGTCCAGCTCACCGGCCTTGAATTTCTGCATCACATCGTCCTTTTCCTTGGGCTTGAGCTTGCCGTGCAAAAGGCCGATGCGGCGGTTGGGCAGCAGCGCGCAGGCGGTCTCGGTGTAATAGCTGGTCACAGCCTGCAAATCGGCGGCAGCCTCGTTCTCCTCAATCGCCGGGCAGACAATGTAGACCTGATGCCCCGCCTCAATCTGTTTGTCCAGAAAGCCGTACATATCCCGCCGCTTTTTGCCGGTGATATACCACGTCTTGATAGGCTTGCGGCCCGGCGGCAGCTCGTCCAGTACCGAAATGTCCAGATCACCGTACATCAGCAGCCCCAGCGTGCGCGGGATGGGGGTGGCGCTCATAACCAGCAGATGCGGACTCTGGGCCTTGCCCGCCAGCAGGCCGCGCTGGCGCACGCCGAAGCGGTGCTGCTCGTCCACAATGGCAAGGCCGAGATTTTTGAACTCCACCGTGTCGGTCAGGACGGCGTGGGTGCCCACCACCAGATTGGCCCGCCCGTCGGCGATGGCCTCCAGTGCGATGCGCTTCTCCTTGGCCTTCATACCGCCGACCAGCAGCGTGACGTTGACGCCGAACGGCTCCAGCCGGTCGGCCAGCGTGGCGGCGTGCTGCCGGGCCAGAATTTCCGTGGGGGCCAGCATGGCGCTCTGCCAGCCGTTCTGCGCGGCGAACCAGATGGCTGCGGCGGCCACCAGCGTCTTGCCGCTGCCCACATCGCCCTGCAGCAGGCGGTTCATCGGGACCTTGCCGCACAAATCGGCGGTGATTTCCTCGGTCGAGCGCTTCTGCGCCCCGGTGGGCGGGTAGGGCAGGCTGCGCCAGAAGGGCCCCAAATCCAGCGGGTGCATGGGGGCGCTGGTCTTGCAGCGGCCGTGGCTGCGCAGCAGAAAAATGCCAATCTGCAGCAGATACAGCTCCTCAAAAATCAGGCGGCGGCGGGCAGCGGCCAGCTCCTCATTGCTGCTGGGCGCGTGGATGCCGCGCACGGCGTCCGCCTTGGCGGGCATACGGTAGCGGGTCAGCAGCTCCGGCGGCAGCGGGTCGGTCAACTGGTCGGCAAAGGCCAGCGCTGCATGGGCACACGCCGCGTGGCGGCTGGCGGGCAGGCCCTCGGTGCCGGGGTAGACTGCCACAAACGGGCAGGCGGCCACCTGGGCCTCGGTGCGCACCAGCGGATGCAGCAGCTCGCGCCGGGGCAGCGCCCCGCCGATGCGGCCCTCAAAATAGTAGCTCTCCCCTATCTGCAGCTTATCCGCCGCGTAAGGGGCGTTGAACCAGCTCAGCGCCAGAATCCCAGAATCATCGGCGGCGAGGACCCGGTTCATAACCCGCCCGCCCTTGATGCGCCGGGGCGGCTCCTTCTGCAGCACGGTGGCGCGGACGCAGCAGTCAGTGTCATAGGGGGCTGAAACAACGGTGTAGGGCTGGGTATAGTCAATGTATTTGCGCGGGTAGCACAAAAGCAGGTCCCGGATGGTAAAGATGCCGAGCTTTTCAAACTTTTTGGCAAACGCAGGGCCGACACCCTTGAGGTATTGCACAGAGTCATTGATGGTTGGCAATGGCGGGAACCTCCCTTCGTGTGTGCTGTGTACCAAAAAAGGCGAACTCGGACCTTCCCCAAATTCGCCTTTTGTTTGTTGTAACGCGGTTTACTCCACAGAAATCATATAGTAGTAAACGGGCTGGCCGCCGCTGATATGGCTGACCTCGACACTGCTGCCGCACTTGGTGCGCACCAGCTCGGTGGTCTTTTCGGCGTCCTCGTCGCTGACGTCGCAGCCGGAAATGACCGTAATGAACTGGGTGTCCTTCTTCTTCATGGAACGGGCCAGACGGTAGGTCATCTTGACCAGATCGGTGCCGGTGGCCACAATTTTGCCGTTCTCCAGCGCCATAATCTCACCCTTCCGGATGGGCTTGCCGTCAAACTCGCTGTCGCGGGCGGCATAGGTAATCAGGCCGGTGCTGACGCGGTCTGCAGCCTGCATCATGGCAACGGCGTTCTCCTCCGGCTTGAGGTCGGGGTCGAAATTCAGCATAGCGGTCATGCCCTGCGGCACGGTGCGGGTGGGCAGCACGATGACCTTGCGGTCGGCCAGCTTCTGCGCCTGCTCGGACGCCATAATGATGTTTTTGTTGTTGGGCAGCACCAGCACGGTCTTGGCGGGCACGCTCTGCACGGCTGCCAGAATATCCTCGGTGGAGGGGTTCATCGTCTGGCCGCCGCTGACAACCGCGTCCACGCCCAAATCGCCGAACACAGCCTTCAGGCCCTCACCGGCGGCCACGGCCACAAAGCCGTACTCGCGCTCGGGGTCGACGGCGGCGTAGGTGAACTCGCTGGTCTTGTTCTCCTCGGCCTCGGCCTGTTTTTCCAGACCCTTGGCCTGCTTCTGGCGGGCCAGGAACTGCTCATGCATATTCTCAATCTTGAAGTTGGTCAGGTAGCCGTACTTGATGGCCTCGCTCAGCATCATGCCGGGGTCGGAGGTGTGCACGTGGCAGTTGGCCACATCGTCATCCTCAATGACCACAACGGAATCGCCGTTGGACTCCAGGAAGGCGCGCAGGCGGGTCACGCTGGCACCCTCGTCCTTATGCAGCAGGAACTGGGTGCAGTAGCCGTTCTTGATATCCTCCACCTTCATCAGGTCATCGGTAAAGACGCCCTTGCCGGCGGCCTCGCTGGATACCTTGGGTTTGGCGGCAACCTCGGCACCGGCGATAATCTCGCCGCCGTCAAAGACCTGCTTCATGCCCTCAAAGATCAGCATAATGCCCTGACCGCCCGCGTCCACAACGCCGGCCTTCTTCAGCACAGGCAGCAGATTCGGGGTATCGTCCAGCGCGGCCTGACCGGCCTGCAGGGTGGCGTCCCACATGGCGGGAACGTCCATCTCGGTGCACTCGGCGGCCTTCTCGGCGGCAAGGCGGGAGACGGTCAGGATGGTGCCCTCGGTGGGCTTCATGACGGCCTTGTAGGCGGCCTCCACACCCTGCTGCAGTGCAGCGGCCAAATCGGCGGAGGAAGCCTCGGTCTTGTCCTTCAGCGCCTTGGAGAAGCCGCGGAACAGCAGGCTGGTGATAACGCCGGAGTTGCCGCGGGCACCGCGCAGCATGGCGGAGGCAGCGGTCTTGCTGGCCTCGGCCACGGTGCAGGTGTCGGGCATAGCCTCCAGCTCAGCGCGGGCCGCGCCGATGGTCATGCTCATGTTCGTGCCGGTATCGCCGTCCGGAACAGGGAAAACGTTCAGCTCATCCACGCGGGTGCGCTGGTTGGCAATGTTGTTGGCGCCGGAAAGAATGGCGTCGCGCAGGGTCTGGCCAGTAATCATGGTTTTGTTACACCTCATATTTTCTGGGTCGTTCAGTCGGCAATGACATCGTCCACATATACATCAATGCGGGCGACCTTCAGGCCGGTGGCAAGTTCAACTTCGTCTTTGACGCGGTGGGTAATGCTTTGGGTAATGGTAGAAATGTTCAGACCAAAGCCCACCTTGATGTGCAGGGCGATGACCAGCTTGCCACCCTCCTGGGTGACGGTGACGCCCTTCGGCGGCAGGCTGCCGGTGCGCAGTGCGCTGCGCACAACGCTTTCGGCCGGGGCCTGCCCCATAGCGGCAATGCCATAACACTGCTTGGCGGCCTGCTCCACCAGACCGGAGAAGTAGTCGTTTGTCAGGGAAATATGTCCATAGGGATTGACCTTGGTGATCATCTGCAATCCTCCTTTTCGGGGTTAGCTGCGGCTAAACACACAGCTGTACAATATGAATCATACCCTATTATACACCAATTTTTCCCGCTTGAACAGGCCATTTGAGAGAAATTTATTTTGGCGTGCGGATTTAACATTCCATTCACAAAGTTTACATCACAAGCGTATATACTGGATAAAGAAGTATGACAACACTACCAAAGGAGTGCAGTGGAAGCATGAACCTTTTGTTCTTTTTGACACCGAAGCAGGATGTCCTGTACATCTATGAGGACTTTACCCTGCGCCAGACCCTGGAAAAATGGTCGAACCAGCGCTACGCCACGATTCCGGTGCTCAAGCGCAATGGGGAGTATGTCGGCAGCATCACCGAGGGCGACATTCTATGGGGTATGAAAAATCTGCATGGTCTTGACCTTGAAGCCAGCGAGGAAGTGCCCATCTCCAGCTTCCCCCGCCGCAGGGATTACAAGGCCGTGACCGTCACCACCGATATGCCCACGCTGCTCAAGGCGGCGGTGGACCAGAACTTTGTGCCGGTGGTGGATGACCGCAATGTGTTTATCGGTATGGTGCGCCGTACCGTCCTGCTGCGGGAGCTGTACGATAAATACACAACCCTGCCCGCAGACAAGCGCTACCGAGTCAATAACGCGCCGATGTGAGCCCTTGCAATTTTCCGCGGGACGCGGTATAATCACGGTAACAGACAGAGAAGTCGCACAGGGCTTCTCTGTTTTTGCTTTTATTTGTAAAAGGGGTGCAGGAGCCATGAAACAACCATTGATCGGAATTGTGCCGCTGGTGGACGCGGCAAGGGAAAGCTATTGGATGCTGCCCGGCTATATGCGGGGCGTGGAGCAGGCGGGCGGCGTGCCGGTGATGCTGCCGCTGACGGACGATGCCGCCGTGCTGCAGAAGCTGGCGGACAGTTGCGATGGTCTGCTTCTGACAGGCGGGCAGGACGTCTCCCCTGCCCTATACGGTGCAGAACCAACACCGCAGTGCGGCAAGACCTGCCCGGAGCGCGACCGGATGGAGGCACCGCTGCTGGACAGGATGCTGGCGCAGGATAAGCCGGTACTGGGCATCTGCCGCGGCATCCAGTTCCTGAACGTGCATCTGGGCGGTACGCTCTATCAGGACCTGCCCACAGAGCATCCGTCCGGGGTGAACCACCACCAGCAGCACCCCTACGATGCGCCGGTGCACGCCGTGACGCTGACGCCGGGCAGCCCGCTGCAGCAGCTGCTGGGGCAGCAGACGCTGGCGGTCAACAGCCTGCACCATCAGGCCATCCGGGCGCTTGCGCCGGGTCTGGCGGCAATGGCCGTGTCGGAGGATGGACTGGTGGAGGCTGTCTGCCTGCCCGGAAAGAAATTTGTCTGGGCCGTGCAGTGGCACCCGGAGTTCTCGTTTGCCGTAAACGAGAACAGCCGAAAGATATTCCGGCAGTTTGTGACAAGCTGCTGAAAAAAGCCCCCTGCGATGCAACGTGAACCGCATCGCAGGGGGCTTGCTATTTATTCTGCCTTCTCAGCAGTCTTTTTTGCCTTTTTCTTTTTGCGCTTTTTCCGCAGTACAAGCAGCAGCACCAGCAGCACGGCTGCACCGCCGCAGGCGGCGGCAGTCAGCGGGGTTGTGTTGGCGGGAAGCTGCACGGCGGCAAAGGCCGTTGTGCCTGCGGGGGCGGTGCAGGTCAGATAGCTGCCGTCAACGCTCGTCTCGGCCTGCTGCCAGCCGGCATCGGTTTTGATCCACAGCACGGTGTTGTCCGTCGTTTCCGGCGGCATATAGCGCAGCGTGTGGCCTGTGTCGGCGGGCAGTTCAAGGCCCCACGCCTCCACCAGCGTACCGGCGGCTGCGGGCGCATCGTCAATTTCGTGCAGCGTCAGCTCATCGGTGGTGTCAAAGCTGCCCTCCACCAGCACAATGGGGCGGTCATCGCGCTTTTCCTGGCTCTGGCGCACAGTGTTCATATCCTTGTACTCGGCATGGATGGTGGTGTCAAAGGTCAGGTTGGTCAAATCCACGTCCTCCCACTGGCCGTACTGGCCGGCATGGTACGGAACCGGCGGCAGCTGGTCAGCCGGGAAATCACTGCCGTAGGGGATGTAATACAGCTGAATCAGCGATTCCTCTTCGGTCACAAAGCGGACGCAGAGGCTTGAGAAGTCACTGGGCAGATTCTCCTGCGCGATGAAATCCTCAAAGCTCAGCGGCTCGGCAATGCCCTTGTAGCTGACATTGTCCACACCGGCCACGCCCTCGTCCACGAAGGTGTTGCCGGTCACGCTGCCGTCCAGCGGGTCATCCACCGTACCGGCAATCGCGCCCAGCTGTTCGCTGCCGGTGTCGATGATGACCATGGCGCGGCAGTTTTCAATCGTTGTGCCGCTGCCGGCAATGCCGCCTACCTGCTTGGCACCGGACAGGCGGCACTTGGCGTAGCTTTCGCGGATGGTGGACTTGCTGACACCGGCCACACCGCCCACGGCGGTAGCGTCCTCGGCGTCCAGCGTGCCAAAGCCGCGGCAGTCAATGACAGAGCCCATCTCGGCATCGCCGACAATACCGCCTGCGTTCTGCTTCTTGGCGGTGACGGTGCCGTAGTTTGTGCAGTCGCGGGCTACAACGCGGGTCTTGAAGGTGAAATTCAGCGACTCGCTGCCCACTGATGTGTAATCATCCTCGGGGTCAAGGTCATTTTCGCGGGCCATGGCACCGGCAATGCCGCCTGCGTTGATGTCGGCGTTGACAACACCGCTGTTGATGCAGTTGGTGACCTTGGCCTCCACGTCCTCGTCCGTGTCCTCGTCCGAGATATCGTTCACAACATCGTCGGGGTTGGTCACGTTGTCACCGGCGCCGGAAAGCGTATCACCAATCTTGCGAATCTGGTTGGAGATGGCCTTTATATCGTTGACCAGCGCCTGCGTGTTGTTGCTGGCGTTGTTGTTCAGGGTGGTGACAATATCGCCCATATGGGTCAGGTTGCTGCTCAGGTCATTGCGGCTGGCTGTGATGGCGTCCCGGTTGGACAGCTCCACGGACGGAATCTTCACGTCCACGCTGTCGGGCATGGCGTTCACAACATTATCCACAATTTCCTGGCCGTAATCGCGGTTATCCGGCTCGTGCACAATGTAGCCGCCATCGTTCTGATTGGGGTCGACGGTGATGCCGTCCGGGTCAGGCTGGCCGTGCGCGGTGCGCTCGGCGTCCTCCTCAGACTGGGCGGCGGGGGTGTCTGCGGTGCTCTCTGCGGCGGGCTCGGCAGTCTCCGCAGCAGGCTCGGTCTGTACCGGCTCCTGTGCGGGGGCCTCGGTGGCCGCGCTGCCGGTGTCAATGTTCCCACTATCTACGGTGTAGGTATCATCATCACTGTTGTCATCTCGGCTGGAAATGCCGCCGGTCGAGAAGATGGGGTCAACAATCGCGCCATCGGGATATTCCGTGGCGTTCGGGTCCTCCGAATCACCGGTGGAATCCTTGAGGTTCTGCTTGAACTGCGTCAAATCCGTTTTGACGGTCTGGGTGCCCATGGTAAGGCCGTCCTTGGTCTGGTTCAGCAGGTTTTCAATCGCGTTGCGGGAGCTGGTCACGCTGTCCTTCAGCGCGTTCAGCTGGTTGGTAAGATCATCGCTGGCGGCGCTGGCATCGTCGCAGGCGCGGTTGACCAGCGTCTGCAGGGTGCTCATCTCGTCACCCAGCTTCTGCAGGGTGTCCTGCGTGAATTCCAGCGTGCTGCTAGGCTCCATCTGGCCGACAATGCCGCCGGCCTCCTTGCGGGCATAGATGGTACCGTAGTTGACGCAGCCCTCAACGTAGCCGGTCTGGCTGCCCGCAATGCCGCCTACGTTGTAGCCCATGTGCTGGTAGCCCACGGTGCCGCGGTTCATGCAGGCGCGGATAACGCCGCCGGACTGGCCCGCAATGCCACCGATGTCGGTAATATCGGCCGCGTTCTCGGTGCCGATGAGGTCATTCAGCGTCAGCGCCGACAGGTCAATGTCGTTCTGCTCCACCGTTGTGTTGACGTTGGCGGAGTTGGTACAGTTGGCAATAATGCCGTGGTTTTCACCGGCGATGCCGCCGATGAAGTGCGCGCCGTAGACGCTGCCGGTGGTGGTGCAGTTGTCAATCACGCCGGAGGCAAGGTTTGTACCGGCAATGCCGCCCACCACGGACGCGCCGGAGGAAACGCCCTCAAACCGGCAGTTGTGCAGGGTGCCTGCGTTGCTGCCCGCAACGCCGCCCACGGTAGAACGGCTGCCGGTGGGCATGGCGCGGCCGCGGATGACCAGATCCCGGACGTTGGCATCCTTCTGCACATAGCGGAAGAAGCCGACAACCGAGCCGTCCCCCACAAGGCTCAGGCCGGAAACCGTGTGGCCTTGCCCCTCAAACACGCCGCTGAAGGACGGTATGCCGGTAAAGCCGCTGCCGGTCAGCTCCAGGTCGGTGTCCAGCACAACGGTACGGTTCTCGCTCCAGCTGTCAAGGCGGCAGTAGTCCGCCAGCTGCAGCAGCTCCTCCACTGTGCCGATGTGGTAGGTCTCCTTCTCCTCGGCGGTGTCGGTGCCCTCCCCTTCCGCAAAGACCGGCAGGGTCAGCGCAAGGACAAGGCAGAGCGCCAGCAGCGCGGCCCAGAGGCGGCGCATCATGTCAGAAATACGGCTCATTCTGCGTCGCCTCCCTTCGCGCCGCTGTCAGGTGTTTCGCCGGAGGTTTCCTCCGACTCGTGGATGTTTCCCTCGGCAAGATACATATCGGGCTTGTCGACCTCAAATTCTGTGCCGGTGGCAATGTTGGCGCTGAACTGGCCGTGCAGCACACCCTTGATGTCCGCATCCACAACGCCGTTGATGTAACCGCGGACGCGGCCGTTGACGTGCATTGTGCCGCTGGCCGTGCGGGTCATACCGGAAACGCCCTTCATCTCAAAGCTGGTGCGCTCGATGATGGTATCGCCCAGAATCAGAATCTGCGGCAGGACGAACAGAACCAGAATGATGGAAACGATGGTGCCGCGGCCCAGGCAGGTACCGATGGCGGCGATAACCGGGTTGGTGGTCAGCACGCTGATCAGGATACCGGCAGAAGCCAGAATCGAGCCGGAGGTGAAGATGGTCGGGAAAGACTCATTCAGCGCGGCAACAATGGCCTCTTTCGGGCGCATGACCTTCTTCAGGTCGGTGTAGTGGCTCGAGATAACGATGGCGTAGTCGATGTTGGCACCCATCTGAATCGAGTTGACAATCAGGTAGCCCAGGAAGTACAGCGGCTCACCCTGCAAATACGGCACCGAGAAGTTAATCCAGATACTGCCCTGAATGACGATGATAAGCAGCACCGGCAGACCGGCCGACTTGAAGGTGAACAGCAGAACCAGAATGACGAACAGCGCGGAAAGTACACTGATCAGCAGGTTGTCCTCGCCGAAGGAGCTGGACAAATCCATAGCGCTGGTGGTGTTGCCGACCACGTAGAAGGAATCCGAATCATAGTATTTGCCGATGATATCGTGCATTTTGTCCACGAAGGCAAAGGTCTCGTCCGTCTCCTCGGGCAGATTCAGATAGACGACCAGACGGCTGTACGGGTCATTCTGCAGCTGCTTGGCGGCCTCGTCCAGCTGGTCAAACAAATCGTCCAGCGTGTCCTGCACATCGCCCGAAAGGGTGATGTTGCCATCGTGCATTTCCTGCTCCAAAAAGCGGAACATATCGTACAGCGGTACTTTATAATCGTCCAGACCGTTGATAATCTCGCCGTATTCATCGTGGTCCACGGCGTAGGCACCGTACAGCGCCTTCGAGACCTCGTAGTCCAGCCCGGCCAGCTCTGCCAGCTGGCGCGGGGTCAGGGCGTCGGTCAGCACATAGCCGTCCATCGCCTCAATGTTGGCCAGACCCATCGTGGACTTGACCTCGGCGCAGCTGTCCAGCTCGTCAAGAATTTTTCCCTCGGCCGCATAATCGCCGGAGGGCACAATGACGGCCACCATATTGCTGGAGCCGAAGGTGTTCTTGATTTTCTGGTAAGCAATTTGGCGCTCGCTCTGCTTGGCGGTGACCAGATCAGTGTAGGTGTAGCAGTAGGGGCACAGGTTGGCAAAGACGGCCGCCGCCACGATGACCACACCGAAAATCGGCGGGATGATAAAGCGGGTCTTGATGTCGAACTTGCCGACGGCGGTAATCTTGGGAATCAGGTTCTTGTGGCGGGTCTTGTCAATCAGCTTGCTGAACAGCACCAGCAGGCCGGGCATCAGCGTAAAGACGCAGAGCATACTGAACAGGATAGCCTTAATCAGAACGGTGGCCAGATCGCGGCCGATGCCGAAGTGCATAAAGGCCAGCGCGGCCAGACCGCTGATGGTGGTCAAAGACGAGGAGGAAATCTCCGGGATGGCCTTGGAAAGCGCGGCAATGCAGGCCTCGCGGGTGGGCAGCGTCTCGTGCTCATCGCTGAAGCGGTGGCACAGAATGATGGCGTAGTCAATGGCCAGCGCCAGCTGCAAGATGACCGTGACCGAGTTGGAAATGAAGCTGATGGTGCCGCACAGGAAGTTGGTGCCCATATTCAGCAGCGCGGCGGCACCGAAGGTCATAATCAGAACCGGAACCTCCGCGTAGGAGCGCGAGGTCAGCGTCAGCACCACCACGATGATGACCGCCGCAATGATGACGATGACCAGCATCTCGCTCTGCAAATCGGCAGAGGAATCATAGCCGACCTCGGAATAAATCGAAGTATCGTACTTGCCCTCCAGATCGTCGCGTATCTCCTGCAGGGCGTTCTCGGCGCGCTCGTCCCCTACCTCGGCGTCAAAGCTGACCGCAAACAGGGCCGAGGCATTGGTGTAGTGCTCGGCGGTATCGTCAAACTCCACGCCGGAGACACCCTCAATGTCCTCCATCTGCTTCTGGATTTCAAGGGCGGTGTCATAGGTGATGTTGGAAACCATAACGTTGGCCGTGCCGTAGGTGACAAAGTTGTCATTCATCACGGTCAGGCCCTGCCGGGTTTCCGTTGTGTCGGGCAGGTAGGTTGTAATATCGTTCTCAACCTTGACCCAGCCGGTGGCAATGGCACTGAAAATCAGCGCAAATATGTATAAAAGGAAAAACAGATTGCGCTTATCTACGATAAACGCCGCCAGCTTTTCCATACCGTTGCCTTTTGGCTTTTCGTTTTCCAAGGGTAGGAGCCTCACTTTCCCAATATAGTTCATTACAGAAAGGATACATCATTATTATACGAAATACAAGCCCCGCACAACACGGTCAAACTTGGCGGAATGTACAAAGAATATGTGAAGCTTTTGTTAAGATAAACAAATAAAAAAACACCGTGCGGTGTAAAAACCACACGGTGTTGAAAGCTATGGGAAGCTAAATTACTTCAGCTCAACCTTAGCGCCGACCTCAGCCAGCTTCTTCTGGATGTCCTCAGCGTCAGCCTTGGAAGCCTGCTCCTTCAGCTTGGCGTTCGGGGTCTCAACCAGCTTCTTAGCCTCCATCAGGGAAGCGCCGGTCAGCTCCTTAACGGTCTTAATGACCTGCATCTTGTTAGCGCCAACGTCAGCCAGGATGACGTCAAACTCGGTCTTCTCCTCCTCAGCGGGAGCAGCAGCGCCGGCGGCAGCGGGAGCGGCAGCAGCAACAGCAGAAACGCCGAACTCCTCGCAGATGGTGTCAACGAGCTCTTTCAGCTCAAGAACAGTCATAGTCTTGACAGACTCGACAATGGCAGTGATCTTCTCAGAAGCCATGATAGTTACCTCCATAAATTTTGTAATTAAGCGGCGCGGTTTGTTTGAGAGCGCTGCGCCGGTGCGCTCAACCTGCTTGTTTTACAATCAGGCAGCAGTCTCGTCCTGCTTGTCGACGATACCCTGCAGGGCAACAGCCAGACCACCAACGATACCGTTGAGGGAGCCAGCCAGCATGGAGAGCAGGCCTTCGCGGTTGGGCATGGTAGACAGGCTCTTGATACCTGCAGCGTCCATGACAACACCATCGCAGAAGCCGCCTTTGACGACAAAGCGCTTGGACTTGTCGGCGTCAGCAAACTTGCACAGGATGCGAGCAGCAGCAGCCGGATCCTCCGGAGACAGAGCGATAGCCGTGTCACCCTTGAAGTACTCAGTCAGACCCTCGTACTGGGTGCCCTTGACGGCCAGACGCAGCATGGTGTTCTTGACGACCATGTAATGGACGCCAGCCTCACGCAGCTCCTTACGCAGCTTGGTGTCGTCAGCAACGCTGATGCCGTTGTAAGCAACAACAACACCGGCCAGAGAAGAAGAGATCTTCTCGTTCAGATCGGCAACAAGAGCCTTCTTAGCTTCCAGAATCTTTGCACTGGGCATTTGAAATTCACCTCATTCCACTTACAGATTGGTTTCGGTAAGCGGCTTTTTATGTGATAAACAGTAAAAAGCCCCTTCCCGTCGCCGGGAAAGGGCTTGAAAGCATTGCAATCAAACGCACGTTTCTCGGCAGGTGGGTTACCCCATTATGCCTTGCGGCACCTGCTGTCTCAAAAACAGCTTAATTAGTATAGCACAAGAATGTGCGTTTGTCAATAGAAAAAGCGGAATTCTCTACTTAATTCATTGCCCATGTTCATGGGCGACCAATAGCGGAACGCCGCTTCGCGTCGTTTAATTGAGCGCGCATATGCGCAACGCGCTCAATTAAACACCGTACTTGTTGGTAGCAACGCGGACGCCGGGGCCCATGGTGGTGGCGACGGTTGCGCTCTTGAAGTACTGGCCCTTGGCAGCGGCCGGCTTAGCCTTGGCGATGGCATCCAGGACGGTGTCCAGGTTGGTCATCAGCTTCTCGGCGCCGAAAGAGGCCTTGCCGATGGGCACATGGATGATGTTCTGCTTGTCCAGACGGTACTCGATCTTACCAGCCTTG
>OLJA01000969.1_pt1 | contig 16379 bp, 16 predicted proteins | sample 1601401 | NCBI WGS metagenome assembly OLJA01 (sample SAMN01915217, study PRJEB22387) | human gut metagenome | isolation source: stool | host: Homo sapiens | place: USA | reverse complement strand
CGCAAACAACGCAGTAGGGGGGGGGCTCTGCTCCGCCCGCGGAAGCTGCCCGGCAGCACCCGCCTATGGGAAAGCCTGCGGGCCAATGCCCAAGCGCAACAGCCGGTATCCGCCCTCTCCGCTTTTATCTTGCTATTTTCCGGCAAATGCGGTATAGTAGTCTTACGGAAAACCTCTTTTCAAGAGAAACATTCCACCAAGCTGTAAATGGAATCTGTCTGCAAAACTGACTGAATTATCAAATAAGGAGTGTTCTTATGCGTTACTGCAAAAAATGTACGATGCCCGACACCCGCCCCGGTATCACCTTTGATGCCGAGGGCGTCTGCAGCGCCTGCCGCCACTACGAAAGCCGCAAGAACGTGGACTGGGATGCCCGCTTCAAGGAGTTCGAGGCCTACTGCGATAAGTACCGCGGCATGAACGGCCCCGGTGGCTATGACTGCGCTGTTGCCGTTTCCGGCGGCAAGGACAGCCACTTCCAGGTCTGGATGCTGAAAGAGGTTATGCACATGAACCCCATCCTGTTCAGCGTGGAGGATAACTTCCCCATGACGCAGGCGGGCATCCACAACTTGAAAAACATCAGCGAGGAATTTGGCTGCACCATCATCTCCTGCAAGCCCAACATCAAGGTGCAGAAGATTCTGATGCGCAAATTCTTTGAGAAGTACGGCAAGCCGACCTGGTACGTTGACCGCCTGATTTACACCTTCCCCCTGCATATGGCCGCCAAGTTCAACACCCCGATGCTCTGCTACGGCGAGAACGTCAGCTTTGAGTACGGCGGCAACGCCGACAAGGAAACCTACTCTGCCATGGACCAGATTGAGAACGGCGTGGCTGTCGGTATGCCGATGGAGGAACTGCTGGGTGACGGCGTGACCGAGAAGGACCTCTCCCTGACGCTGGCCCCCAGCGCCGAGGAGCGCGCCAAGCTCGACCCGTTCTATATGAGCTACTTTGTGCCGTGGAACAGCTACAAGAACTACCAGATCGCCAAGGCGCACGGCTTCCACGACCTGACCCATGAGTGGGATCGTACCCACCATGCTGAAAACTTTGACCAGATTGACTCCCGCGCCTATCTGGTGCACAGCTGGCTGAAGTATCCCAAGTTCGGCCACGCCGCCGCCACCGACTACACCGCCCGCTACATCCGCTACGGTATGATGACCCGCGAGGAGGCTATTCCCATCATCAAGGAGCGCGACGGCAAGCTGGACCCGCTCTGCGTGCGTGACTTCTGCGAGTTCTGCGGCTACACCGAGACCGAGTTCTGGAAAATTATGGACAAGTTCTACAACCGCGACCTGTTTGAGAAGAATGACTGTGGCGAGTGGCAGCTCAAGCACCCCATCTGGGAGGAGAACAAGTAAATGGTACGTCATGTCATTCTCTGGAAGCTGAAGGAAATGCCCGACGCCGAGAAGGCCGCCGTCAAGGCCGGCATCAAGGCAGGACTGGAAGGCCTGGCCGGTCAGATTCCCGGCCTGCTGGAGGTGCACGTCTACACCGACGCCCTGCCCAGCAGTGCCAACGCGGATCTGATGCTGGACACCACCTTTACCGACGCCGCCGCGCTGAAGGGCTACTCCACCCACCCGGCCCATGTGGCCGTGGCCGATGGCAAGGTGCGCCCCTACACCGCCGTGCGGACCTGTCTGGATTTTACGGTATAAGAATAAAAAGTATTGCAGGGGCGGATTTCCTGTCCGCCCGCGGGTCGTAGCGGCTTAGCGGGTGGATATGGAATCCGCCCCTACGAGGTAACGGAGGTAAAATGGTTATGGCAGCAACTTTAATCAAAAACGGCCTCGTCCATGATGCCGTACACCGCGATGCGTATAAGGCGGATATTCTGCTGGCTGACGGCAAGATTGCCGCTATCGGCAGCAGCCTGACTGCCCCGGCAGACGCCGCTGTGTTTGACGCCGATGGGTTGGAGGTTTATCCCGGCTTTGTCGATGCCCACACCCATATCGGGCTGGACGGCTACGGCATCGGCTATGAGGGCTGCGACTACAACGAGATGAACGACATCTGGACGCCGCAGCTCCGCGCCATTGACGGCATCAACCCGCGTGACCCCTCGCTGGGGGATGCACGCCGTGCGGGCGTGACCTGCGTCTGCACCGGGCCGGGCAGCGCCAATGTGCTGGGCGGCACGTTCTTGGCAATGAAAACCGTGGGCGACCGCGTGGACAATATGGTTGTGCGGGACCCGGTCGCGATGAAGTGCGCCTTCGGCGAAAACCCCAAGCGCTGCTACCGTGACAAGTGCGATTCCACGCGTATGTCCACGGCGGCCTTCCTGCGCGGTGCACTGATGCAGGCCCGCGACTACAGCGCCCGCAAGCAGGCGGCCAACGGCGATGTGACCAAGATGCCCGCCTATAACCAGAAGTTGGAGGCCCTGCTGCCGGTGCTGGCGCGGGAAATCCCCCTAAAGGCGCACGCCCATCAGGCAAATGATATCTTTACCGCACTGCGCATTGCGCGGGAGTTCAACCTGCGCCTGACGCTGGAGCACGTGACCGAGGGCCACCTCATTGTGGACGAGCTGGCCAAGGAGAAGGACGTCCCGATGGCGGTCGGCCCCAGCCTGACCTTTGCCAGCAAATTTGAGCTGCAGAACAAATCGTGGGCAACCCCCGGCGTGCTGGCCAAGGCGGGCTGCCATGTCTCCATCATCACGGACAACTCGGTCATTCCGCAGCAGTATCTGCCGCTCTGCGCCGGTATGGCCATCAAGGCGGGCATGGATCCGTTCGACGCGCTGAAGGCCATCACCCTCAACCCGGCGGAGCATATCGGCGTGGCCGACCGCGTTGGCTCGCTGGAGGTTGGCAAGGACGCGGACGTTGTCATCACCGCCGGCAGCCCCTTTGAAGTTATGACCCCCGTGAAGGCCGTCTTTATTGACGGGGTGCGTATCGCGGAGTAATTGCGTACAGTGCGGCATCTTTAAGCAAGCCGTACCAACTCTGCAGAAACCTCCCCGGCGTTGGCTATTAAATAGCGGCACATCTCCGTCCGCCATCGCCCAAAGGCCAGCAATTCCTCATCCCCGGTCTGTAAATACTGTTTGTACCCATAAGTGCTGCTCAAAAGCTGGCCTAAATACAGATACGGCATATACCGTAGGTCGTCCATGCTCACTTCGGCGTACCTGCGGTATTCGTTTGTGTAGGCGGCCAGTCGTGCCGCATTGAATGTGCAGTCCATGTAGCTGTATGACCGTATCAGTTCCCACGCAATCGGTACTTCTCCGGCGTTGACAAAATCCAGCACGGCCTTGATCTCTGACCCGTCATACAGCAGCTGCATTACGCTGTAATCGCCGTGAGAGCGTTTGAAGGTCAGGGCGTTTGTGTTCACAAATGCACCCGCATCGGACACACGGGCAATCATTACAAGGCGGTCCTGCAAGTCGCGGCAGATCTCTGCTCCGTGTACGGCATCGGCGTGGGCTGCTGCCATCAAGTCCGCGTAGGCGGCTTTGGCCTGCAGCAGCCGCGCTGCGCTGCCGTATCTGGAAATCTCACAGGGTAACAGATCATCGTAGGGGTAGTGCTCTAAGGCATTTACAATTTGCGCCAGCAGTCTGGCGGAGTCGAGCAGCTCCCTTTTGGAACAGCAGCCCTTTTCCCGTGTTTGCCCGGGAATAAATGCCTGCAGAATGGCGATGCGGCCGTTCTGCATAAAGTAGAAGTCTCCGTTTCGGCAGGGAATGTACTCGGGCACAGAAATCCCGTTCTGGCGCAGAAAATCTGTGACATGTACCTCCCGCAAAATGCTGTCCGCGCGGAACTTGGGTTGAAACACCTTTAAAATGAAGGCTGCCTCGCTGCCGTACAGCTTAAAAAGCGCTGCACTGCCGCGGTCAATGCGCTCCACTGCCCGCACGGCAAGGCCGTAGTGCTGCCGGACGGCGGCACAAATTTCAGGGTCGGTCATGAAGGACACCTCGCTTTCTGTAAATGGACGGTGGAAGGCTCAGCCCGGTACCCTGCAAAGGCAGGGGGGTTAAAACAGTATACCACATCTTCCCCTGTTTGTGTACAAAATTCCCACCGTATGCTTGCATCCCGCATAAAACTGTGCTATAATACCCGCATACGGCAAAGGCGCCGTCTGATAGCATTGCTATCGGACGGCGCCTTTTTATTTTTGGTACAAAGCCGATTGGAGTGTAGAAATATGGAAAAACTTCCCCGCCATGTGGACATTGATTACAGCAAATACGCCCCCGATATCCCGGAGGACCAGCTCGAGGCTTACTACGGCCTGCCCAAGCATGTGCAGTTCTGCAAGGAATGTGTGATGAGCAACCAGAAGCCCAACTCCTGCTATGAGTTTGAGCATACCATCAAATCCATCAAGAAAACGATGGTCATACAGGAGGATGGCGTCTGCGATGCCTGCCACGCCTGCCACAATAAGGCCGACGGCCATATCGACTGGGCTCTGCGTGAGAAGGAGCTGCGCGAGCTCTGCGATGAGTACCGCAAGAATGACGGCAGCTATGACTGCCTTGTGCCCGGCTCCGGCGGCAAGGACAGCTTCTACGCTGCCCACCTTTTGAAATATAAGTACGGTATGCACCCGCTGACCGTCACCTGGGCACCTCATATGTATACCCCATGGGGCTGGGACAATATGCAGGCGTGGATTCACGCCGGGTTTGACAACTACCTGTGCACCCCCAACGGTATGACCCACCGCCTGCTGACCCGCCTTGCCACCGAGAACCTGTTCCATCCGTTCCAGCCGTTCATTCTGGGGCAGAAACAGCTGGCCCCCAAGATGGCCGCCAAGTTCGGTATCCCGCTGGTGTTCTACGGCGAGAACGAGGCCGAGTTCGGCAACCCGATTGCCGACAACAACTCCGCGCTGCGTGACGAGCACTTCTTTGCCGTCAATGACTACGACCACATCTATCTGGGCGGCGTCAGCCTGCGCCAGCTGGAGGAGGACTACAAGGTGGACAAGGCGGATCTGGCCATCTACCTGCCGTCCGAAACCTCAAATCTGGAGAAAAACCACATTCAGGTGCGGTATCTGGGCTATTACGAAAAATGGCACCCGCAGGGCGCGTACTACTACAGCGTCGAGCACGGCGGCTTCCGCCCTGCGCCGGAGCGCACACAGGGCACCTACTCCAAGTACAATTCGATTGACGATAAAATCGACGATTTCTTCTACTACACCACCTACATCAAGTACGGCATCGGCCGCACCACCTACGATGCTGCGCAGGAGATCCGAAACGAGGAGATCACGCTGGACGAGGGCAAAGCACTGTGCAAGAAGTTTGACGGCGAATACCCGGACCGCTTTGAGAAGGAAATCTTCAAGTATCTGTCCCTTGACCGGCAGCATTTCCCGTGGGCCAGCCAGCTGTTTGAGCAGCCCAGGATGGACCGCGATTACTTTATGGATCTGGCCGACCGCTTCCGCAGCCCGCACCTCTGGAAGTGGGAGGACAATATGTGGAAGCTGCGCCACACCCCCTACGAGGGCGACAGCGAGGTTCTGTGGGGCGACCCGCGCGGCACGCACCACGAGCAGTGAGGTTTTGCCATGAAGAAAAAGATCCGCCTGATCGCCCGTCTGGACGTCAAGGACACCAACCTTGTCAAGGGCATCCAGCTGGAGGGGCTGCGCAAGCTGGGCAACCCCAACGCTTTTGCGAAGGAATACTATGAGGACGGCATTGATGAGCTGCTCTACATTGACATTGTGGCCAGCCTGTACAACCGCAACAATCTGAGTGACATTGTCCGCAAAACGGTCGATGATGTGTATATTCCCGTCTGCGTGGGCGGCGGCCTGCGCAGCGTGGAGGATGTGCGCCACATCCTGTCAATGGGTGCGGACAAGGTGGCTATCAACACCGCGGCCATCAAGCGGCCGGAACTTATCACCGAGGTGGCGCAGGCCTTCGGCAGCCAGTGCATGGTGTTGTCGATTCAGGCCAAGCGCAGCCGCACATGGCCCGGCAAGTGGGAGGCCTACTATGACAACGGCCGCGCCCATTCCGGCTATGATGTGGTGGAGTGGGCCAAGCGCGGTGTGGCGCTGGGCGCAGGGGAAATCCTGCTGACGAGCGTGGACAACGAGGGCCTGCAGCAGGGCATGGACTTAGAGCTGATTGAAGCCGTGACCAAAGCCGTCAATGTGCCGGTTATCTGCGGCGGCGGCGTGGGCTGCGGGGACGATATTGTGGACGCCGCCAATGCGGGCGCGGACGCCGTGGCCTGCGCTGCGGTGCTGCATTATAAAAAGGAAACCGTGCAGGAGCTGAAGGATGACATCCGCGCAGGCGGAGTGGAGGTGCGCCGGGTATGAAGGTGACAATTATTGACTACGGCCTGTCCAATCTGCTCAGCGTGCAGCACGCCTTTGCGCATTTTGGGGCAGAGACGCTGGTTACGGACAAGGCCGCGGATATTCTGGCCGCGGAAGCGCTGGTACTGCCCGGCGTCGGGGCGTTTCAGGACGGTATGAACGGTCTGGAAAAGCTGGGCCTTGTGGAGCCGATACGCCAAAAGGCCGCCGCGGGCACGCCGCTGCTGGGCATCTGCCTTGGGATGCAGATGCTGTTTGACGAATCCGAGGAGTTCGGTCTGCACGCCGGACTGGGGCTGATACCGGGGCGCGTTGTGAAAATACCGGACACCGAGGCCGACGGCCAGCCCCAGCGGGTGCCGCACATCAGCTGGAACCCGCTGTACCCCGGCGGAAACCGCACGGACTTTGCGGGCACGGCACTGGCGGGGCTTACCCCCGGCGAGGAGTGCTATTTCATCCACAGCTATGAGGCCAAGCCCACCGAGGACGCGGACTGCCTTGCCTACACTGTGTACGGCGGCCGCAAAATCTGCGCCGCCGCTGTCCACGGCAGTGTGCTGGGCTGCCAGTTCCACCCGGAAAAATCGGGCGAGGTCGGGTTAAAGATCATTGGGGAGTTTTTGAAACAGTGAGCCTTCCCCCCATAGGAAAAGGCTTTATAAGGAGCAACGCCCTGCGCGATTCTGCGCAGGGCGTTGCTTTTTCCGCTGCGATACGCTATAATGTATTTTGTATAAATGTGCAAAGGAGAATCAGCTATGTCCTTGGATCTGCTTGTCGGCTCCACGGGGTTCGTGGGGGGCAACCTGGCGGCAAAGCATTCGTTTACGGCGGCCTGCCACAGCAGCGATATCACCGCGCAGTACGGCAGCCATCCGGTGCTCTGCGTCTATGCGGGTGTGCCCGCCGCTATGTTTCTGGCCAACGCGAATCCGGAAGCAGATTTGGCGGTTATGCGTGCAGCGCGGGAAAATATCCGCCGCATCGCGCCGCAGGAGCTGGTGCTGATTTCCACTATCGCTGTCTGGCCGGACAGCCGCGGCAAATATGAGGATGACACCCCCGCCGCGGACGGCCTGCCCGCCTACGGCAGAAACCGCCTCCAACTGGAGCAGTGGGTGCGGGAGGATTTCCCGGAAGCACTCATCGTGCGTCTGCCGGCACTGTACGGCGTGGGTATCAAAAAGAACTTCCTGTATGATTTGCACACCCTCACCCCGGCTATGCTGAAACCAGAAAAATATGACGAGCTGGCGCAAAAATCACAGCTTGTCAAAACGGGCTACACGCTGGCGGACAACGGCTTTTACAAGCTGAACGGCACCGCCGATACAGCCGCCCTGAAGGCGTTTTTTGCACAGAATGACTTCAACGCGCTGGCCTTTACTGATTCGCGCAGCCGCTACCAGTTCTACAATCTGGGACGCCTGTGGACGGATATTGAAAAGGCCCGCGCCGCCGGTGTGAAGCTGCTGCACCTCTGCACGCCGCCCATCACCGCCGCCGAGGTCTACACCGCCGTGACAGGCGGCAGCTGGCGCAACGAGCTGGCAAAATCTCCCTTTGACTATGACCTGCGCAGCCGCTATGCGGAGATTCTGGGCGGTAGCGGGGATTACCTGTGCACCAAACAACAGGAACTGGACGATATAACGCGCTTCCTGCGCGACTGGAGGGACTGACACATGGCGAACTATCAGCTGGCCATTTCCAACATTGCATGGCAGAAGGATGAGGACGAGACTGTCTACGCCGCCATGCAGCAGGCGGGCTTTACCGGGCTGGAACTGGCCCCCACCCGCATTTTTTCCGAAGCACCGTATGAAAATCTGACCAGTGCGTTGCTTTTCGGCGGGTACCTCAAAAACCGCTGGGGCTTCTCCGTACCCAGTTTGCAAAGCATCTGGTACGGCCAGAAGGGCAATATCTTCAACCCCGCCGACGCTGAACCGCTGCTTGATTACACGGCACAGGCCTTCCAGTTTGCCCACAGCTTGAACTGCCCCTCGCTGGTGTTCGGCTGCCCCAAAAACCGTATGCGCCCGCTGGGGGCCAACGATGCCGCCGCCGAGGCGTTCTTTATGCAGGCGGGCAATCTGGCCGCACGGTACGGTGTGCATCTGGCGCTGGAGGCAAACCCGCCCATGTACACGAACTATCTGAACAACACGGCGGACGCCTTTGCACTGGTCAAGCGGCTGGATAACCCCGGCCTGTCGGTCAACTTTGATTTGTCGACCGTGCTGGCGCAGGGCGAAAAGCTGCAGAATTTCATTGATGATATGCAGTATGTGAGCCATGTCCATATCAGCGAGCCGGGGCTGGCCCCGATTGAGCGCCGCCCCGAGCACAAGGAGCTGGCGCTGCTGCTGGGCGCGGTGGGCTACCGCGGCTTTGTCTCGGTCGAGATGGCCCGCACCGATGTGGACACCATCCGCCGCACGATGGACTATATCGCGGAGGTGTTTGCATGATTGAGTACGAGCGTAAAAATCTGAACGGCGTGCCGGACTACACCGCCGCCGAATTTGAGGGCCGCCGCAGTGACTACTGCCTGCTGATTCCGGTAATCAACGAAGGGGCGCGGATTCTGACCGAGCTGGGCCGTGCCCAGAAGGCGGGCGTTGACCGCCTGTGCGACATTGTCATCTGCGACGGCGGCTCCACCGACGGCAGCATGAAGCAGGAAACCCTGCAGCTGTACCACGTCAACACGCTGCTGACGAAAACCGGCCCCGGCAAGCAGGGCGCCCAGCTGCGCATGGGCATCTATTTTGCGCTGGACCGCGGCTATAAGGGTATCCTGACGATTGACGGCAACAACAAGGACTCCATTGAGGATGTGCCCAAATTCATCGCCAAGCTGCAGGCGGGCTATGACCTTGTGCAGGGCAGCCGGTTTATCCGCGGCGGCCACGCCATCAATACGCCGCTGGTGCGCTATGCCGCCGTGCGGCTGATTCACGCGCCCCTCATCAGTCTGGGCGCGCACCAGTGGTTCACCGACACCACCAACGCCTACCGCGCCTACAGCCGCGAGTACCTGACCCACCCCGATGTCCGCCCGCTGCGCGATGTCTTTAGCGGGTATGAGCTGCTGGCGTACTTAAGCATCCGTGCCACCCAGCTGGGCCTGAAGGCCTGCGAGGTCCCCGTGACCCGCGCCTACCCAGCCACCGGCAAGACCCCCACCAAAATCAGCGGCTTCAAGGGCAACAGCGACCTCATGAAGGTTCTCCTCAACGCCCTGGCAGGCAAGTACAACCCGTAAAACACACCGCTAATGCGGCGCGGGCTGCTGCAGGCACTGGCGGCTACATCCGCCAGCACCGCGCGCGATACCTACTGGACACGCTGCACATTATGAAGGTGGACAGCTACAATGTGTTTGAGGGCTACGCCCTGCCTGTGGAAAGCGCCCCCGCCCGGGCGCTGAACCCGATTCTGCGCGCTGTTTTTGACCGTGTCTATGTGTTTTATGCCTTTGTGGCATCGGCAGCATCGGGTGTCGTGATGGCGGTGCAGTGGGTGCGCCGGCGCAAGATCCCGTGGCTGTGGGCAGCGTTTTTCTCGACCACCTGCTCGATGGTGGTGACCACCTATTTTGCCACCTGTGACGAATATATGCGCACGATGCTGGGCGTTTTGCCCGGGCTGTATATGATGGGGGCGATGCTGCTGCAGACCGTTGCCGATGCCTGCCGCAAGCGCTGCGCCGCCCGGAAGGAGAAAAACCGATGAACAGAAAGAAAATCGCAATGACGGAGGAAAAGCTGTGGCGCATCACCGCGGCAGCGGTCATCCTGAGCCGCCTGCTGCAATATGCAGGGCAGGGCTGGGCGGTTTGGTATACGGACAGCTATGCCTACAGCGTTTTTTATCTGAAGGATCTGTTCCATGGGCAGGCGGCGCAGGGCGTTCCGCCGTTGTATGCGCTGTTTATGCATTCCATGCAGGCAATTTTTGGTCAGGGCTACCCGAACGCTGTCTGCGCGGTTCAGATCTTGCTGTCGATGCTTTCGCTGATTTTGCTGGCAAGGATTCTGTGCCAAATCGGTGTGGGCAGCCCGTGGGCGCAGCTGTGCGTATTTATTTATGCCACAACCTCCGCAGTGGCAGGGTGGGACACGGTTTTGTTGACGGAGTCGCTGTCCCTTTCCGGTACGGTAGCTTTTTTCTACTGCATTGTGCAGTATCTGCACACCACAAAGCTGAAATACGGGCTTCTGGCGGTACTGCTTACCGAGCTGTTGATTTTCCTGCGTCCCCAATTTTTGACCTATTGGGCGATTTTGCTGGTGTTTTTGCTTCTGCGGCTGGCATTTCCCGACCGCAAGACCGAGCGCACCAACCTGCTGAAAATGCTGGCCGCGCTGGCTGCGGGGCTGGTGCTGGTGCTGGGGTACTGTGCCGTGTTCCAAAAGCAATTCGGGCTGTTTTCCATGACGGTTGCAGGGGCGCGGCAGGATATGGTAGTGGCGATCCGCTATGGCTACTATCCGGATTTTGAGGATACCGAGATGGCCGAGGCGATGTGTCGCACAGCGGAAACGGGCGATGAGGATGCGGTTCTGCTGACGGCGATGGACTTTGGATGGGCAAGGGCGCAGAAAGCGGCGCGGACGTATTTTAACAAGCACCCGGTGCAATATCTGTACGATACGGCTATGCAGATGGGCAGGGATTCTGTCACAAATTTTCACGGTTATGCGTGGGAAAGCAAGCAAGCGCCCATGCCGCTGGCTAAGCTGTATTCCTTTTGGAACTACGGCGTATTCGGTGCGCTGTGTATCGGGCATAGTATGGTTGCCTCGGTGGCTGCCGGGGTCGTGATGGCGGTGCAGTGGGTGCGTCGGCGCAAGATCCCGTGGCTGTGGGCGGCGTTTTTCTCCCTGATGTTCACCACGGTGTTTTCCCCCTATTTTGTCACCTGCGGCGAGTATATGCGCACGATGATCAGCGTTCTGCCCTATATGCAGTGCGTGATCGGTCTTGCCCTGCAGCGGGGATCGGACTGTGCCGCGGCTATGGAAAATACAAAGGAAAGAGGGATGTAAATGACCTACGATAAAATCATCCTCGGCGCAGGACTGTACGGCCTGTACGCGGCCCAGAAATGCGGGGCGGCGGGGCAGCGCGTCCTTGTGCTGGAGCGTGACTCCGCGCCCTTTATGCGGGCAACCTACATCAATCAGGCCCGCGTCCATATGGGCTATCACTACCCCCGCAGCTACTCCACGGCTATCAAGTCGGCACACTATTTTGAACGTTTCTGTGAGGATTACGGCTTCTGCCTGCACACACAATTTGACCAGGTATATGCCACCAGTGCGCATTTTTCGTGGACGAACGCGGCCGAGTTCCGCCGCTTCTGCGCCGCCGCAGATATCCGCTGTGACGATGTGCCCCCGGAGCGCTACTTCAACCCCGGCCTGTGTGACGGTGCGTTCCTGACCACAGAGTACACCTACGATGCGCAGGTGCTCAAGCGCTGGTTTTTGGAAAAGCTGGCGGCGCTGCCCAACGTAGAGATTCTCTACAACCACAAGCCTGACCGCATCGAGAGGGCGGGCAGCGCGTGGCGGGTCACGGCGGGGGACACCACCGCCGAGGCACCCTATCTGCTGAACGCAACCTACGCGGGTGTCAACGATGTGCACGCTATGTTGGGGCTGCCGCCGTTCGGCATTAAGTACGAAAAGTGCGAGATTATTTTGTGCACTGTGGACGAACGCCTGAAAAATACCGGCATCACCGTTATGGATGGCCCGTTCTTCAGCCTGATGCCCTTCGGCCAGACCGGCCTGCACAGCCTGACCAGTGTGACCTTCACCCCGCATGAGACAAGCTATGACAGCGTGGCCACCTTCCCCTGTCAGGCCGAAAGCGGTGGCCGCTGCGCCCCGGGCAGCTTGTACAACTGCAACGAGTGCCCGGCCAAGCCGGCCAGCGCGTGGCCCTATATGAGCCAGCTGGCACGCAAATATTTAAAGGAAGAATACGGCTTTGCCTATCACAGCAGTCTTTTCAGCATGAAGCCGATTCTGAAGGCCAGCGAAATTGACGATTCGCGCCCGACGGTGGTGCGCGTGCTTTGCGACGAGCCGCGGCTGGTCAGCGTGCTCAGCGGCAAAATCAACACGGTATATGACTTGGACGAGGTGCTGGAAGTATGAACACAAAAGAAAAAAACTTTGTCTCGGCCGTTGTCTATCTGCATAACGATGGTGCGCGTGCGGTGGAATTCTGCCGCGCCGCGGCGGCGGAGCTGGAAGCCCATTTTGCCCAGTATGAGCTGGTGGTTGTGGATGATGCCTGCACCGATGACACGGTCACCCGCCTGCGCGAATGGGGCAGGGAGCAGGCTGCGCCGCTGACGATTCTGCATATGAGCATCTTCCACGGTCTGGAGGACGCGATGAATGCGGGGCTGGATGCCGCCATCGGTGACTACGTCTACGAATTCGATTCCACCGAACTCTGCTATCCGGCTTCGCTGATTTTTGAGGCGTACCGCACGGCGCTGACCGGCAACGATATCGTCTCGGTCTGCCCGCGCAGCGTGCGCGGCGGCAGCAAGCTGTTTTATAGCATCTTCAACGCGCACTCCAACAGTGCCTATAAGCTGCGCACCGATGCATTCCGCCTTGTCACGCGGCGTGCCATCAACCGCGTCCATGCGTCCAGCGCGCATCTGCCCTACCGCAAGGCAGCTTACGCGGCCAGTGGTCTGAAGATGGTGGATCTGGAATTTGACGGCCAGCTGACCGTCAAAAGCAGAGGGCGGTTCAACCTTGCGCTTGACAGCCTGACCCTGTACACCAACTTTGGCTTCAAGGCCAGCGTGACCATCACGCTGTGTATGCTGGCGCTGGCTCTGGCCGAGCTGCTCTACACCCTCATCGTCTTTACCACCGGCCACCCGGTGGCGGGCTGGACCACCACAATGTTTGTCATTACCGTGGGCTTTGCCGGGCTGTTTGCGGTTTTGACCATCGTGGTCAAGTATCTGTCTCTGCTGTTGAATATGACCTTCCGGCAGCAGAAATATCTGGTGGAAAGCATTGAAAAGCTGCAGAAATAACGAGGAATTTTACCATGAAGCAATTTCGTCCGCGGCTGTCGCGCCGTATGTTATGGGTGCTGTGTGCGCTGCTGGTCTGCCTGCGTCTGGCGCTGGCGGGCTTTCAGCAGGCATACACCTGGGTGGGCGGTGCGCCGCTGGACGATGAGCTGATGTTCCGCGCCGCCAACAATATTTCAGCCGGGCAGTGGCTGGGCGCATATGACTATCTGACGCTGTCCAAGGCTATGTTTTTCCCAGTCTGGCTGGCACTGCTCCATGCGCTGCATCTGCCGTATCTCGTCAGCGGCGCGGCGCTGTGGTGCGGGGCAAGCCTGCTGACGGCGTTTGCATTTTCGCCGCTGTGGCGAAAAAAAGAGGCGGGTGTTGGCCGCGTGCTGACGCTGGCACTCTTTGCGGCGCTGGCCTTTCTGCCGTCAAGCTGGGCGGCTTACACGCTGCGCGTCTACCGGGACAACATCTTCCCGGCGCTCTGCCTGTACTTCTTTGCGGGTATGGCGGGCATGGCGCTGCGGGCGGTGCTGGAAACCGATAAGCCCCTCTGGCCGTGGCTGGCTGCGGCGGGGGCGGGCCTTGCCTGCGGGTATCTGGACCGCGAGGACGCCGGGCTGTTCCTGCTGCCCTTTGCCGCGGTGGCAACGGTCATCGTGGCCGTAGTGCTGGCGGGGACGCGCCGCTGGAAGGCGCTGGCCGCGCAGCTGATTCCGTATGTGATGCTCGGCGTGGGCGTGCTGACCTTCTGCACCCTCAACTACACCCACTACGGCGTGTTTGCGCTGTCGGATTTCTCCGCGGGCTCCTTCTCGGCCGCGATGGGCGCCATGATGCGGGTAGACACCGACAGCGATGCACCGTATCTCTCTGTGCCCGCCGATGCACGCGAAAAAATCTACGATGCTGTGCCGGAACTGGAACCGCTGGCCTACTGGCTGGAGGAGGACGCCCAGCTGCAGAATGACTTCCGCGACCCCCGTCTGAACGACTACCGCGCGGGCAGCTTCTATTGGGCCATCCGTCGCGCCGCCCAGTTTGAGGGCGTCTACGCCGATGCCAAAACGGCAGACGCCTACTGGCAGACGGTGGCCGACAAAATAAACGCTGCCTGTGACGCGGGTACGCTGCCCAGCCGCACCGGAAAGCGCGCCGCAACCAGCCAGCCAATCAAGGCCGCGTACGTTCCGGCAACGCTGGCCGAAACGTGGAAAGGCTTCTGGCACGTTCTGCGGCTCCGCGATTGTGCGCCCTATGAGGCGCTGCGCTCCATCGGCACCGAGGAGGACATTGCGCAGTGGTCGGCCTATCTGCACTGCGGCTTCAACAGCGCCGCCAATGCGGGGGAGGACACGCCCTACTACAGCCCCTACCAGAAGGCCGCTTTTGCCGTGATGCAGGGCTGGGCGTGGGCGTACAGTGTCCTGCTGATTCTGGGCGTGCTGGGCGCACTGTTCTTCCATCTGACAGAGCTTTTGCCGCAGATACGCAAAAAATGCACGGCAGAAACCATTGTGCCGTGGCTTTTGCTGTTCGGCATTTTCGGTATGGCGCTGCTGCGCTGTGCCATGATTGCCTTTGTCGAGGTGTCCAGCTTCGGCATCGGCACCAGCACAATGTACCTGTCCACGGTGCATCCGCTGCTGGTTGTTTACGCATTTGTCGGGCTGCTTTTGTACGGCAGACCGCTGAAAAGAAAGGATACCCCATGACGGATCTACTGGTCATCGGCGGCGGTGCAGCCGGGCTGATGGCGGCCGGTGCAGCCTGCGCCCGCGGGCTGACCGTGACGGTGCTGGAGCACAACCCCAAGGGCCCCGGCCAGAAGCTGCTTATCACAGGAAAAGGACGTTGCAACGTCACAAGCGACAGCGATGTGCGGGAATTTCTGCCCTATGTGCGGCACAATGGACGTTTTTTGTATTCCAGCCTGTATGCCTTTCCGCCGGCGGCGGCCATGGAGCTGTTTGAATCGCTCGGTGTGCCGCTGAAAACCGAGCGCGGGCGGCGGGTGTTCCCCCAGAGCGACCGCGCCGCGGATGTGCTGGCGGCGCTGCGGGACTACGCCCATGATGCAGAATTTGTGCGCGGCAGTGCGAAAAAACTCATTATAGAGGATGGCGTCTGCAAGGGGGCCGTCACCGACCGGGGCGAGACGCTGCGGGCTAACAGCACCCTGCTTGCCACCGGTGGCATCAGCTACCCGGCCACCGGCAGTGACGGCAGCGGCTACAAGCTGGCGCGGCAGGCGGGGCACACCATCGTAACGCCCCAGCCCAGCCTGTGCAGTCTGGTAAGCCCAGACCCGGCGTGCCGCAGGATGATGGGGCTCTCGCTGCGCAATGTACGGCTGACGCTGCTCTGTGAGGGCAAGCCGCTGTTCAGTGAGCAGGGCGAGGCGCTGTTTACCCATTTCGGGCTGTCCGGGCCGCTGGTGCTGTCCGCCAGTACCTACATTGAGGACATTGCCAAGCATGAGTATGTCTGTGAGTTTGACCTAAAGCCGTCTCTTGATGAAAAGACGCTCTACGACCGCCTGACCCGGGATTTTGCCGCGCTGGGCAGCCACAGCGCGCAGGGGGCGCTGGCCAAGCTGCTGCCCAATTCCATGCGGCCGGTGGCTGTGGAAAAATGGGGCGTGGACCCCGCCGCGAAGGCCGCACAAATTACCCGCGAGCAGAAGCAGGCACTGGTGAACCTGTGCAAGCACTGGCCTGTGCGGGTGACGGCGCTGGGCGACAAGGAGCACGCGGTTATCACGGCGGGCGGCGTTGACGTGCGCGAGGTTGACCCCAAGACAATGGCCAGCAAGCGCTGCGAGGGCCTGTATTTTGCCGGTGAGATCCTGGACGTGGACGCCCGGACCGGCGGGTACAATCTGCAGATTGCCTGGGCCACGGCGCAGGCCGCAGCAAAGGCAGCCGCGGGCTGCAAATAAAAACAATAA
>OLJA01000961.1_pt1 | contig 16538 bp, 17 predicted proteins | sample 1601401 | NCBI WGS metagenome assembly OLJA01 (sample SAMN01915217, study PRJEB22387) | human gut metagenome | isolation source: stool | host: Homo sapiens | place: USA | reverse complement strand
GAACTTAGTACCGTTGCGTTGGAATAGAGTGCAAACGACTTGCGTAATAATATGTATATCGGTTTCCTTTTTCGTAGGGAGTCCTACGCCTTCTTGCTGGCTGCTTCAAACTCCCGGACGATTTCTTCATCAGGAGCCTTTGTAAGCAGGCTGACCACAATGATGAAGATCAGGGATACGATAAATGCAGGAAGCAGTTCGTAGATATCGAGAATTCCTCCAAGTGGACGAACCAGATACTTCCAGATAAACACGGTAGCACCACCGGATATGATACCGGCGATCGCACCTGCAAGATTACAACGTTTCCAGAATAAAGAACAAAGCACAACAGCACCAAATGCACCGCCGAAGCCTGCCCATGCGAAGGAAACGATCTTGAATACACTGGAGTTAGGATTTCTTGCAAGGAAGATACTTACGATCGCAATACCAACGATTGTTAAACGTGCGATCAGAAGATTTGTCTTCTCGGAAATCTTGATCTTTAAGAAATCATGTACTATATTCTGTGAAACACCGGATGCAGCAGCAAGCATCTGACTGTCTGCGGTAGACATCGTAGCGGCAAGGATACCGGCAAGGATGATACCTGCGATAAGAGCAGTTAATGCATTATGCTGGCTGATGATACCTGCGATACGAACGATAATAGTTTCACTGTTTGAACCGGTCAGAGTTTCAAGTGCGCCTGCTTTGGTCATACCAAGACCGACAATACCGATCAGAACACCTGCTGTCATAGCGATCACGACCCATACAGAGGCAATACGGCGGGAAAGTACCAGTTTTTTCTCATCCTCGATTGCCATGAAACGGACAAGGATATGAGGCATACCAAAGTAACCGAGTCCCCATGCAGCGGTTGAGATAATTGTCAAAAAGTTATATTTGATTTCAGAACCGGATGTAACATCAAAGGTAGATGTCAGAGACAGATAACCCGGAAGGGCGGCTGCATTATCCATAACGGCTGTCCAACCACCTGCTCTTGAGATTCCATAGATCAGAACGATCGCAAGTGCGCAGGTCATAACGATACTCTGAACAAGGTCTGTGACACATACGGCATTAAACCCACCGGTGATAGTGTAACCAACAATCAACAGGGCGGACAGCATCATGGCAACCTGATAATTGATACCGAATAAGCTATTGAACAGCTTACCACAGGCGGCAAAACCGGATGCAGTGTAAGGAATGAAGAAGATAATGATAACAAGAGCGGAAAGTGCTGTGATAACATTATTCTTATCATGGAATCGTTTTGCAAAGAAATCAGGCACAGTGATCGCACCGATATTATTTGAATAACGTCTGAGTTTTCTGGATACGAAGAACCAGTTCAACCATGTACCAACGGCAAGACCGATGGCAGTCCATGCGGCATCGCAGATACCGGACAGATATGCAACGCCCGGAAGTCCCATCAGGAGCCAGCTTGACATATCACTTGCTTCAGCACTCATGGCTGTTACGAGAGGTCCCATCTTACGGCCGCCAAGATAGAAATCTTCTGTACTGTTGTTACGCTTGCTGTAAACGAAGCCGATCACAAGCATGATCGCCAGGTAGACAACGATTGCAAGCATGATGAAAAAGTTAGTTGTCATTAACATTTAGATATCCTCCAATTTTTTATTGCGTATGCATAACATGGACAAAATCGTTAAATTTCGTAATAGAATACATAACTAAAAAATCATAGCGTAATATGAGAAAAAAGTCAAATAAATACGATCTGCTTTAGAAAAACAGGTAAAATAATAATCTGGCTAAAGAATGGTAAAGGATTTACAAAAAATACTTGAAAAAATAAATCAGGTCTGCTAGTATGTTTTCAGACAAAGACGTCAGTTGAACGAGATACGTTCGATTGGCGTCTTTTCTGTTTTACAAAAAAAGTACCATGGAATTTTGTAAAAAGTGAAGCGAAACCTGTCGGAGGATGCGCACCTGCCGGAGATTTCAAAAAGAATTTCAGAAAAAATGGAGGAAATAGTTATGAATACTGGTGATACTGGTTTTATGCTGATCTGTACAGCGTTGGTATTTTTTATGACACCGGGACTTGCTTTCTTTTATGGTGGAATGGTGCGAAGGAAAAATGTCGTAAATACGATGATGGCATGTACTTTTATTATGGGACTTTCGGTTGTAATGTGGATATTATTTGGTTACTCCCTTTCTTTTGGGGGAAATCACGGAGGAATCATTGGTGATCTCAGATGGTTTGCGTTAAATGGCATATCCATGAATGAGGCCGGACCATATGCAGACAATATTCCGCATTTTGTATATATTGCATTCCAGATGATGTTTGCAATGATCACGCCGGCACTGATCACAGGATCATTAGTCGGACGTGTAAAGTTTAAGGCGTTATTCTTCTTTATCATGTTCTGGTCGATTCTGGTTTACTACCCGATGGCACATATGGTATGGGGACAGGGCGGTTTCCTTGCAGAGATCGGTTCCGTTGATTTTGCAGGCGGAAATGTCGTACATATCAGCTCCGGTGTAAGTGCATTGATATTTGCGATTATCCTTGGTAGACGAAAAGGTTATGAGAATACTGCTTATCGTATTCATAACATTCCATTCGTTGCTCTTGGCGCATTTATCCTCTGGTTCGGATGGTTCGGCTTCAATGCAGGAAGTGCCCTCGGAGCAAATGGTCTTGCAGCTCATGCATTCTTAACCTCAGCGATCGCAAGTGCGAGTGCCATGATGTCATGGATGCTGATCGATGTGATAAAAGATGGAAAGCCAACCTTGGTTGGTGCTTCGACCGGTCTTGTTGTCGGGCTGGTTGCGATCACACCGGGAGCAGGATTTGTTCCGATCTGGTCTGCATTTATTATCGGTGCACTTGTAAGTCCGATCTGTTGTGGTATGATTACTTTATTGAAGAAGAAATTGAAAATAGATGATGCACTCGATGCTTTTGGATGCCATGGTATCGGTGGTGTCTGGGGTGGTATCGCGACCGGATTATTTGGTAAGAGTTCGATCAACAGCGTTGCCAGATGGGATGGACTGTTCTTCGGAGACTATCACCTCTTTGTTGCACAGTTGATCGGTATCGTTGTGACGATAGCAGTTGCAGTGATCGGAACGTTTATCTGTCTTGGACTTGTAAGACTGATCACACCGCTTCGTGTATCAGATAAGGAAGAAAAGATCGGCCTGGATATCGCAGAACAGGGAGAAAGTGCATATCCGACATTTAACGGACTGGATTCATAGAAGTTGCGGAAAGGAGTATGATAATATGATGATCAAGATAGAAGCGATCGTGCGAGAAGAAGTATTTGAAGATGTAAAAGAAGCACTGAATGCAATCGATGTAAATGGTATTACGGTATCTCAGGTAATGGGATGCGGTGCACAGCGAGGATATAAGAAGCTGGTACGTGGTACAGAGGTTGATGTCGTTATGCAGCCGAAGATCAAATTTGAGATCGTAGTTTCTTCGGAAGAATGGGAGAAGAAGACGATCGATGCGATCCAGAAGGCAGCATACACCGGAGAAGTCGGAGACGGCAAGATCTTCAGTTATGAGATCCGCACCGCCATGAAGATCCGTACGAAGGAAAGCGGCTATGATGCGCTGAATTAGATAAACAGGAGGAGCCTGTAAGACGGGTTCCTCTTATTTTTCTGTCTTAAATTCCATTTACAAGCCATGAAAAACAGTTTATAGTTATAGGCAGTTAAAATTGTTCAGGACGGTGTATAAAATATGAAATTTAAGAGTACAAATGAGATAGAAACCATTCAGTTACGGGATGCACAGATCAAAGAAATGAAGCTTGTCGGAGTCGGAGAAGTGGAAGCTGAGGCTTCCGGTGAAGGGGGAACAGACGGAACAGCAGAGATGGTCAGTGAAGTGAAAGCAGACGTAGCAGAGGCTGCCGGACAAGCAAAAAAAGATGAAGCAGCTTCTTCTGAGGGACTTCGGGCGAGATGGATGGAACTCTATGTAGAAGGTGCAGTTGTAAAGGATAACAATTCTCAGAACGAATACTATACAGACAAATATGCCGATCAGATGGAGATCCGGTTTAAGAATCCGGTCATCGAAGCGGTATTGTTGGAGGGGCATAAGTATTATGATGCAAATGATAATCTGGTAGAAGAAGTTCCGGATCAGAAGCTTGCAGAAGATGAGTACGAGAAGATATTTGGAAAGTTCAAAGAGAACTATATCTTCTATGGCGGCAAACCGGAAGCAGATAAAAAGTGTTATCAGATGATCGTTGATGTTGACGAAGATTCTTATATAGTAAGCTTTTATTATGATAAGGTAATTGCCGGATGGAATCATTTCCTGAATAAGGCAAATATGGGTTAGGTGATCGAATATGGCAAAACGAATCAAAGAATATCTGGCATATGTAGATAAAATGCTTGCAAGGGATGACGTTGATTTTGATGAGGAGATGCGGAGACATCTGGTGCAGATTGAATTTTTCATGCATGAGCGGCTGATACATCTTCTTGTGACGATCTTATTTGCGATCCTTACGGTAGGCTGTTGTGTGACCTTTGTGGTAACGGAAAAAATACAGATCTTACTGTTAGCGGCAGCACTGTTTGTCTTACTGATCCCATATATCCGGCATTATTATTTACTCGAAAACAGCGTGCAGAGAATGTACGATCAGTATGACAAAATGATGGAAAAAGCAGGAAAAGATGCATTTTATACAGGAAAGGAAAGTTAAATGTTTAATCTGGTAATGGGAATCGTCATGATCGGGATCGGAACAATCTGTCTGGTAAAAGGTTGTGTAGGAACCTTAAGTCCAGTGATGATCTTTTTTGGATGCTGTATGATTGTATTCGGTATCGTGGAGATCATCCGGTCAAAAGCTATCCGTAAACGCGAACAGCAGAGAAAAGACCATGAGATGGATGTCTATCTCAAAATGGCAGAGGAGATGGGCGTAGTCGTAAATCCCATCACCCATGAAATTGTCAAAAAAGAGGACGATAAATCTTAAAACGGACGAACTGGCCGATGGTTATACCTATTATTACGCAAGACGTTTGCACTCTATCCTCATGTAGCGGTACTAGATTCGCTGTTTATACAGCTCATCAAGGACCGACATTCGGATAGGCTTGCTACATAATAGTATAACCATCGACCAGTTCTGTTTGTCTGAATATGGTTATCGTCCTTTTTTGACACCGTAAAAAAAATGGAAGACAGGGTTACTGTTATGAAGCAAGCCTGCCTGAGCGCTGGTACTTAGGCTGCGTACTTTGCAGCCTTACGTACCACTGCGTTGAAGGTAGAGCGAAAGCGTCTTGCATAATAATAGGTAACCCTGTCTTCCGTTTTTTAAAGGTGGTCTACTTCAAGGTCGAGAAGTCAAATTCGGACACGCCGGAGCCGGAGACTGCCTTGTAGACCTTGCCGGAGGTAGAATCTACATAGAAGTCACCAACCTTAGAGTTGTCAGATTTTCTGGTGTCATGAAGCTCAAAGTGGTAGCCCATGCTGCCGGAGTTATAATCAGTAAGATCCTTGTCGTTATTGCGAACTTCATAGTTCTTGGAGTCGCCGGGAATCTGATCCATAAAATACTTATAAGCATGGTCATAAGTATCATAGTTTCCGGTCAGAGCATCGGATACATCCTTTGCTGCATCATCTACAACATCTCCGGCATCGTCGATCATGTTACCGAGATCCTTACCTACAGAACCTGTACCGTTTGAATTATTCCCGTTTTCTGTGGAACTGCTGTCCTCTGTACTGCTCCCGGTTGTTGTACCGGTTGTTTCAGGGTTATTTTTCTCGCCGCATGCGGTCAGGGTAAATGCCATGACAACCAGACATGCACATAAAAGAAATGATTTTTTCATTTTTTTATTCTCCTTTTCCATTTGATAAAAATAGTATCTGACATTTCCTGTTTTTTATTCGAATAAAAATATCAGATCAGGAGTATAGATGTATAAAAAACGGAAAATCTTATAAAAATGAGGAAAAAAATAAAAACAGTTTTATCCCACATAAATGACAACGAAGCGTTAAAAGAGTGTGACCGATTTTTTGCAGCTTATTGGCAAAATATAATTCTGGTTGCTGCACTGATCGTATTTTTATTGTTTACAGGAAAATTCATTATCGATCAGAAAGATAAATTTCCGGATTCAGACAGCGTGGCTGCCATGTCATCAAAAACAGTGACACGAAAACGGGCATATCTGACCTTTGACGACGGTCCATCCGATCAGACCGGAGAGATCCTTGATATTTTAAAAGAGCATAATGTTAAAGCTACGTTCTTTGTAATAGGAAGAAATGAACGATACTATCCCATGTACAAACGGATCGTGGAGGAAGGGCATACACTGGCGATCCATTCATATTCCCATGAATATAGTACGATCTATGCAAGCTATGACAATTTCGTGAATGATGTTGAGGAATTAAGAAAATTATTGTATGATGTTACAGGAGTGGACTGCCGGTATTACAGGTTCCCGGGTGGAAGTTCAAACCGTGTTACGCAGGTACCGGTGAATGACCTGATCGACTATCTGGACTCGGCAGGATTGACGTATTTTGACTGGAATGCATTGAATAATGATGCGGTGATTGCCGGACAGACACCGAATCAGCTTGTAAAGAATATATTGAAGGATGCATTAAATTATGATGACACGATCATATTGATGCATGATCTGGATTGCCGTCATGAAACAGTGGAATCTCTGCCGTCACTGATTGAACAATTAGAGGAACATGGATATGAGATCCTTCCGATTGATGATGATACACCGCATATCCAACATAGAACACATTAGAAATAGTTCATTATATTTTATCTATACATAATCAAGTAAAGAGGCTAAAGAATGACATACGAAGAAGCATATCTATATATGAAAGAAGCGGGAAAAAGAGGCAGTGTCTACGGAACGGAGACAGTGAAAGAACTACTTTTAAGACTGGGGAATCCACAGGATCGGGTTCCTGTCGTTCATATAGCCGGAACAAACGGAAAAGGTTCTATATTCGCATTTGTCGGGCATATTCTGGAGAATGCAGGGTATGTTGTCGGACGCTATATATCCCCAACGATCTTTACATATCTGGAACGATTTCAGATAAATGGACATTATATGAAAGAATCGGAATTTGCACGGATCATGGAGACCGTGATCCCGGTTTGCGAGGATATGGAGGAAGCCGGGCTTCCGATCCCGACCGCATTTGAGCTTGAGACTGCGGTAGCCTTTCTGTATTTTGTGCAGAAAAAGGTCGATATCGTGTTACTGGAAACCGGAATGGGTGGAAAGAACGATGCGACAAATGTGGTGAAACAGCCGCTTTGTACCGTGCTTGCAAGCATCAGCAGAGATCATATGCAGTTTCTTGGTGATACATTGCAGGAGATTCTGGAACAGAAGATGGGGATCCTTCGGGAACAGGTTCCGTGTGTGGCATATCCGATGCAGGATGAGATGAGACAGATATGGCTAAAAAAATGTGATAAAATGCAGATAGAACCGATCATGGCAGATACCGACCAACTGCAGGTCATAGCAGAAAATCTGCATGGAAGCAGGTTTTGTTATAAAGGACAGGAGTATGAGCTGGGGATTCCCGGAATCTATCAGATCTATAACAGTATAACCGCAATTGAGGTCTGTAATTGTTTAAAAAAACTATATGATTTAAAAAATGTGAATATAAAGAACGGATTAAAAGAGACAGTGTGGGAGGGCAGATTCCAGAAGATTAAGGATGTGCCTTTGACTTATATCGATGGAGCGCATAATGAAGGCGGATGGAGAAGCCTCAGAGAGAATATCCGGGCATATTTTACAGGGCGGCCGTTGATCTATATCTGTGGTGTTCTTGCAGATAAAGAGTATGAGAAAATGGTGGATATCATGGCACCGTTTGCAAGCTTTATCATAACGGTAACACCGGATAATCCACGGGCGCTTGATAAGGAGATTCTGGCAGACTGCTATCGTTCATACGGAAAGTCGGTGGATACGGCAGAGGATGTGTTTACTGCACAGAGACAGGCGGAAACACTGGCACAAGAAATGACGGAGCCGGTGATCGTGGTATTTGGTTCATTATCTTTTATAGGACCGCTGATACCGCGGATAAAGTAGTACGATAAACCAGGAGAGGACTACAGAGAAGAAATGACGATGGACAGAGTCAACGCAATATTAGCAAATGAAGAATATAAAGACTGGATGGAGCAGATCCGAACATCCGAGAAAGAACGAAGATTCTGCTGTCATGGGATCGATCATTGTCTGGATGTAGCAAGGATCGGAATGCTGATGAATCTGGAGGAGAAGTTAGGACTGGAACCGGAGCTTATCTATGCAGCAGCATTATTACATGATATCGGACGGGCGGTCAGCTATCAGACCAGCGAAGAACATCATCTGGCAAGTGTCCGAAACAGCCGGAGTATTTTGCTGGCAACCGGATTTTCCGGTAAGGAAACAGAGCTGATCTTAGAAGCAATCAGCAAACATAATACGACAGGGAAGGAAGCAGAGGGGCTTTCCTATGTAATATACAGGGCAGACAAGCTTTCCAGACGCTGTTTTGACTGTGAGGTCTATGACGAGTGTTACTGGAAGGAAGACGAAAAGAACAAAGGAGTGGTCTACTGATGATTATAGGGAACAAAGAATTTAAACTGAATGAAAAACCGTATGTAATGGGAATCTTGAATGTGACACCGGATTCATTTTCCGATGGAGGAACACATAATAAGTTCGATGATGCATTGTATGCCACAGAGCAGATGATAAATGATGGCGCAGATATTATAGATGTAGGCGGAGAATCGACCAGACCCGGTGGTTATACATTAATTTCAGATGAGGAGGAGATTGGTCGTGTTGTTCCTGTGATCGAGGCAATCAGGGAACGATTTGATACCGTAATTTCACTGGATACCTATAAGGCTGGCGTGGCGGAAGCCGGAATCCGGGCAGGTGCAGATCTGATCAATGATATCTGGGGCTTCAAATGGGATGGAAGGATGGCAGATATCGTTGCTTCACATGATGTGGCATGTTGTCTGATGCATAACAGAAGGGTAATGGATTATACCGATTATTTAAACGACGTTGTTAAAGATCTGGACGAATCTGTTCAGATGGCACTGAATGCAGGTGTGAAGAAGGAGAAGATCATGGTAGATCCGGGAATCGGATTTGCAAAGAACTTAGAACAGAATCTTGCTTTGATGAATCATCTGGAGCTTTTGCACAAATGGGAGCTGCCGGTTCTTCTTGGCACATCCAGAAAATCCATGATCGGTCTGACTCTTGATCTTCCGGTTACAGAGCGGGAAGAAGGAACGATCGCGACATCGGTCATGGGGCTTATGAAGGGGTGCCGGTTCTTCCGTGTGCATAATGTAAAAGGAAATGCGCGCGCACTTCAGATGGCATGGGCGATCATGCATAGTTAATACAGTCAATAAGAGAAAATGAAGCAGTACTTAATGATTCAATGAACAGAAGAAAAATTTCAATGAATCATAAATAAAAAAGATGAAGTTTGATCTGGTAAAAGGGAGAACAGACAGGAGGCGTCGGATGGATAGAATCAGCATAAAAGGACTGGAAATATTTGCCAATCACGGGGTTTTTAAAGAAGAAAATGTGCTTGGACAGAAATTTGTAATTAATATTGATATGTATACATCGACAAGGGCGGCAGGGATCCGGGATGATCTGAAGCTGTCTATTGATTATGGAGCTATCTGTAATCTGGTTGAAAAGACGATGAAAGAGCATACGTATAAGCTGATCGAAGCAGTCGCAGAAGAAGTAGCGGCGAATATCCTTCTGTCATATCCGACGATGTCAGAGGTTGAAGTAGAGGTTGAGAAACCATGGGCACCGGTATTGATGCCTCTTCAGACAGTGTCAGTAAAGATACGAAGAAAGAGACACATTGCTTATCTGGGACTTGGTTCGAATATGGGCGACCGGGAATCCTATCTCGATTTTGCGATTGATGAATTAAATAAAGATGAATATACCAAGGTGACAAAGGTTTCCGATTTCATCGAGACAGAGCCATATGGTGACGTGGAACAGGATAATTTCTTAAATGGCTGTATCGAGGTGGAGACACTTCATTCACCGGATGAACTGTTACATCTGATCAATGCGATTGAGAAGGATGCCGGAAGAGAACGCCTTATCCACTGGGGACCACGAACACTGGATATCGATATTCTTTTGTATGATGATCTTGTCTGTGATGAGGAGAATCTCCATATCCCACATATAGAGATGTGCAAGCGGGAATTTGTATTAGAGCCGTTGTCCAATATAGCAGGCTATAAGAGACATCCGGTCAATGGCAGGACAATCCGGGAGCTGCTTGACGAGCTGGAACGGAACGAAGAATAAACCGGGAAAAATGAATGAGCATGTGCATTTGATCGTATTGCATAATTTTGAAGACAATATCAATATTATAGAAAGACTGCAGGCGGAATGTCCTGTATTTGGAGCAGATAAAACAATGGATAAATATAATATGGAAGATTTACGGACAGTAGAAGCACAGATTGCTTCTCTTGTAAAGACAAGAGATAAGATCCTGGCAGGTATGGCAAATGAGAATAAGAAACTGACGAATGACAGCTCTCAGGTTGTTTGTGATGGAATGAAGGATTTTACCTGTGTGAAGAAATTAGAAGTAGACAAGGACACTGTTGTCTGTTATCAGGGGGTTCCGGGAGCATATAGCCAACAGGCAATGTTCAGGTTCTTCGGAAAAGAGATCCAGAATATCAATGTACCGGATTTCGGAGATGTGATCGAGATGGTGAAGAACGGCAAGGCAGACTATGGTGTACTTCCGATCGAGAATTCTTCAGCCGGATTTGTAAATGGAATCTATGACATGGTGGGAAATAATGATGTGACCATCGTCGGTGAAGAAGAGGTTCATGTAGCACATGCATTAATGGGTGTGCCGGGCAGTGAGCTTTCTCAGATCAAAACCGTATATTCACATACGCAGGGACTGCTTCAGTGTACGAATTATCTGAGCCGGAAGCCGTGGAAACAGTGCAGTGTTGCAAATACGGCAGTAGCGGCGGTCAAGGTCATTGAAGAAGGAGATAAGACACAGGCAGCGATTGCAAGTGAGCTTGCAGCAGAGCTTTATGGACTTCAGATCCTTGCAAAAGACATTGTGAACAATGACAACAATACGACACGTTTTATAATTCTGTCAAAACAGAAAATCTTTGTGGAAAAGGCTGAAAATATAAGTATCCGCTTTTCCTTGCCGGATGAAAGTGGTACACTTTACAATATATTGAGCCATATTAATCTGAACGGAATTAATATGACAAGCATCGAATCAAGACCGCTTACCGGTAGAAAATGGGAATATGCCTTTTTTGTTACAATGGAAGGCAGTCTGTTAGATTCAAGAACAAGACATGCATTACAGGGAATCTGTGAAGATGCGATGGATTTTCGTCTGATCGGTACATATTAGGGGTGTAAAAAAGAAGTGAGGTGTATGAAAGTATGGCAGGAAAGACATTTGCCGCGATCAATGTAGGTTCTAATGAGATATCAATGAAGATCTGCGAGATCACACCAAGAAAGGGTGCGAGGGAGCTTGATACCGTAAAAACGATCATTGAGCTTGGAAGTGATACTTATAATAAAGGATATATCGAAGAAAATAATTTGAATAAGCTGTGTGACACATTGCTAAAATTCCGGAGAAAGATGAAGGAATATGATGTATCTGATTACAGGGCATACGCATCCAGTGCGGTCAGAGAAGCGGAGAATGCTTCTATGATCATTGAGAGAATTAAGATGTGTACGGATTTTGATGTGCAGATACTCAGTAATTCAGAACAACGTTTTATGAATTATAAAGCATTTGTGGCAACCGGGATGGATATGGATGTGGCAACCCATAAGAATAATGCATTGCTTGATATCGGAGCCGGAAGCTTACAGATCTCGATCTTTGACAGAAGAAATCTGGTGCAGACACAGAATCTTCCGATCGGTGCAGTCCGAATCCGTGATTATATGACCCGGTTCGGTTCCGATACGGTAGATCTTGAAACACTGATGGAAGAGTACGCATCAAATGCGATCATAGAATTCAGAAATCTGTTTTTAAATGATAAAGATATTAAGAGTATTATTGCAATCGGTGATGGTATCAACAACCTGAAAAAAGTTGGTCCGGAGCTTTCGATTGCAAACAGTATATCGAGAGAACAATTCCGCATTCTCTATAAACGGGTAGTTGACATAAAACCGGAAGATCTGGCGGAACGATATGGTATTCCATATGAGCGTGCCACCCTGATGCTTCCGATGGCGATTATTTATCAGTCATTTCTGGATAATTCCAGGGCAGAGGAGATCCTGACTCCGAACGTGATCTTCTGTGATGGTATTATTGCTGACTATATGGATAAGCAGGGAACCTTCCTGATGGACAAGAATTTTGATCAGGATATTCTTGCATCTGTGAATACGATTGCAAAGAAATATAAAGTAAACCGTGCGCATGTCCAGAATGTATCGGACAATGCACTTGCAATATTTGACAGTATACGGAAATTACACGGACTTGGTAAACGGGAACGGCTGCAGTTACAGATCGCGGCGATCCTGCATAACTGTGGTAAATTTGTAAATATGAAGGATGTATCCCTGATCTCTTATCATATCGTGATGGCGACAGAGATCCTTGGACTTTCTCATAAAGAGAGAGAGGAGATCGCAAATGCGGTTTATTATAATGGATTTTACCTTCCGTCGGAATTAAGGGCTTCCGGGCGGATCGGATCGGCAGATTATATGAAGGTGGCCAAGCTTACCGCTATCCTTCGACTGGCAGATGTGCTTGATAAGAGCTATAAACAGAAGATTACAAATCTCAGGATTTCATTACATGATAATACACTGGTGATCTATACAGATACGCTGGAGGATATTACACTTGAAGCAGGCATGTTTAAAACGAATAATATCTTATTTGAAAAGGTCTATGGTGTAAAAGTCGTATTGAAACAAAGGAGGGGTATATAAATGAGTGATAAGAATTTATTTTACAACCGGGAACTGTCCTGGCTGGAATTTGATAAAAGATGCCTGAGTGAGGCGAAGGATAAGAATATTCCGATATTTGAACGGATCAAATTCCTAAGCATCACGGCATCCAATCTGGATGAGTTTTTTATGGTGCGTATCGCATCCTTAAAGGATATGAAGAACGCGGGATATACGAAGAAGGATATCGCCGGAATGACACCGGAAGAACAGCTTGATGAGCTGATCCCTGCAACGAAGGAATTCATGAAGAATCAGTATCAGACCTATAATCGTTCTCTGGTTCCGTTATTAGAGGCAAATGGACTGAAGATCGTCAGACATTATGAAGACCTGACACCGGAACAGTCCAGATATGTAGATAAATTATTCGAGCGGGATATCTATCCGGTATTAACTCCGATGGCAGTGGATTCTTCCAGACCGTTTCCTCTTGTAAGAAATAAATCTTTAAATATCGGTGCGCTGATCTATGATAAGAAGAAAGACGTTACAGATATTGCGACCGTTCAGGTTCCATCCGTACTTCCAAGAGTGATCATTCTGCCATCCGAGCGACAGGGCATGACAGAGATCATCCTGCTTGAAGAAGTGATCGAGAAGAATCTGGATAAGCTGTTCTTAAGCTATGATATCGTATGTGCGCATCCATATCGTATTATGCGTAATGCGGATTTCTCAATTGATGAGGAAGAGACAGCCGATCTGTTAAAGGAGATCGAGAAGCAGTTAAAGCAGCGCCAGTGGGGCGAAGTTATCCGTCTGGAAGTAGAAGATACGATGGATAAGAAGCTGTTAAAAGAATTAAAGAAGCATCTGGATGTGGTTGATCGTGTTGTATATAAGATAAACGGACCGCTTGACCTTACCTTCCTTATGAAAGTAAATGGCCTGCCGGGCTTTGATCATCTGAAATATGAGAAATATGTTCCACAGCCGGCATTTTCAAATGGTGACTACAGCAATATATTTGATAAGATCAAGAAGCATGACCGCCTGCTGTTCCATCCATATTATGAGTTCACACCGGTTATTGAATTTATCCGTCAGGCAGCAGTCGATCCAAATGTACTTGCGATCAAGCAGACCTTATATCGTGTCAGCGGTAATTCACCGATCATAGCAGCGTTAGAGCAGGCTGCGGAGAATGGCAAGCAGGTAACTGTTCTGGTTGAGTTAAAGGCGAGATTCGATGAGGAAAACAATATTGCATGGGCGAAAAAGCTTGAGAAAGCCGGTTGCCATGTTATCTATGGTCTGGTCGGACTTAAGACCCATTCCAAGATCGCACTGGTTGTCAGAAGAGAAGAAGATGGTATCAAGCGTTATGTACATCTTGGTACCGGTAACTATAACGATCAGACAGCAAAGTTATATACAGATATGGGACTCCTGACCTGTTCAGACCCGATCGGTGAGGATGCGACAGCAGTATTTAATATGCTGTCCGGATATTCAGAACCAAGAAAATGGAACAAACTGGCGGTTGCACCAATTTGGTTAAAGGATAAATTCCTGATGCTTATTAACCGTGAAGCGGAAAATGCCAGACAGGGTAAGAAGGCACGGATCATTGCCAAGATGAATTCTCTTTGTGATCCGAAGGTGATGGAAGCCTTATATGATGCATCGGCTGCCGGTGTTAAGATCGACCTGATCGTCCGTGGTATCTGCTGTATCAAAGCAGGTGTGCCGGGACTCAGCGAGAATATATCGGTTCGTTCGATCGTTGGTAATTTTCTGGAACATTCCAGAATCTTCTATTTCTATAATGATGGATTTGAAGATATCTATATGGGTAGTGCAGACTGGATGCCGAGAAACCTTGACAAGCGTGTCGAGATCACTTTCCCGGTAGAAGATCCTGATCTGAAGAAACGGATCAAGGACATCTTAAAGATCCAGCTTGCTGATACTTTAAAGGCGCACATTATGCAGCCGGATGGCAGTTACGAGAAGCAGGATCTTCGCGGCAAGGTAAAACTGGATTCCCAGATGTACTTCGCGGAAGAAGCCCGTAAGCGTTCTGCAAAGCCGGAAGAGGCGGATGCCGCTATCGCTCATGACCGGGTATTTATCCCGATCGAAGCGGAAGAGAGCGAGAATTAAAAAGTTGCTGGATACAGTAAAAAAACTTCTTGACATTTGCACATGTATGTGCTAACCTATAGAAGCTGTTTAGCAGAGACAGACAAGAAAGCAGAGTATCCACTCTCACCTTAGCACGAAGAACAGTGACTCGGGTTCATATCTAAGTAGATTATAATATGTACTTATATATAATAGTGGATGGTTTGCGCTGTCCACTATTTTTTATGCAATGGAGGTAAAAAGTCATTAGCGAATTAATGATTAACGAACAGATTAGAGACAGAGAAGTGCGCGTGATCGGCGAGGATGGTCAGGTGATCGGAATTATGTCCTCCAGAGATGCACTGAAGCTTGCAAAGGAAGCAGAGCTTGATCTGGTTAAGATCGCTCCACAGGCAAAACCACCTGTATGCAAGATTATTGATTATGGTAAGTACCGTTATGAGCTTGCTCGTAAGGAGAAAGAAGCCAGAAAGAAACAGAAGACAATGGAGATCAAGGAAGTTCGTTTATCTCCAAACATTGATACTAACGACTTGAATACAAAAGTAAATCAGGCAAGAAAGTTCCTGACACATGGCGATAAAGTAAAGGTTACACTTCGTTTCAGAGGTAGAGAGCTTGCCCATGTAGAACAGACAAAGGGCATTCTTGATGAATTTGCCGAGAAGCTTTCAGACATCGCGGTCATCGATAAGCCTGCCAAGTTTGAAGGAAGAAGTATGATAATGTTTTTAACCCAAAAGCGTTAATTTAAGATAAGATTTAAATCTAAGGAGGAATACACTACAATGGCTAAATTAAAGACAAAAAAAGCAGCAGCTAAGCGTTTCAAGGTTACAGCTAGCGGTAAGTTAAAGAGAAGCAAAGCTTACAAGAGTCATATCTTAACAAAGAAGACCACAAAGAGAAAGAGAAATCTTAGAAAAGCTACAATGACTGACTCAACAAATGAGAAGGGTATGAAGAAGATTTTACCTTATATTTAATAGATTGGAGGAACAGACTAATGGCAAGAGTTAAAGGCGGTATCGGCGCTAAGAAGAGACACAATAGAGTACTTAAGCTCGCTAAAGGATACAGAGGAGCTAGAAGTAAGCAGTATAGAGTAGCAAAGCAGTCAGTAATGAGAGCTTTAACAAGCTCATATGCTGGTAGAAAGCAGAGAAAGAGACAGTTCAGACAGTTATGGATCGCTCGTATCAATGCAGCAGCAAGAATGAATGACATTTCATACAGCAAGTTAATGCATGGTCTTAAGGTTGCTGGTGTAGACATCAACAGAAAGATGCTTTCAGAGATGGCTATTTCAGATCCTG
>OLJA01000958.1_pt1 | contig 16585 bp, 13 predicted proteins | sample 1601401 | NCBI WGS metagenome assembly OLJA01 (sample SAMN01915217, study PRJEB22387) | human gut metagenome | isolation source: stool | host: Homo sapiens | place: USA | reverse complement strand
TCAAGGTGAAGGCAGACAGTCAGATGATTGAATTGCAGGAAAGCGTGAAAAAGTATGGGATTCTTAATCCGCTGATTGTAAGACCGAGAAAAGATGGTACCTATGAAATCATATCAGGGCATAGAAGAAAATTTGCTGCGGAGAAGATTGGATATCGGAAGGTGACAGTGATCATTAGGGTGCTTAAGGATTATGATGCAGTAGTTTCAATGGTTGATTCAAATTTACAGCGGGAAATGATCAGCCCTAGTGAAAAGGCATTTGCCTACAAGATGAAATACGAAGTAATCAAAAGAAGAGCTGGGAGAAGAAAATGTGGTCAGGTAGACCACATTTTAGGTAAGAAGAGCATTGAGCTGATTGGTGAAGAATGAGGAGACAGTCCAAAGCAAGTTCAGAGGCATATCAAGATAACAGATCTGATACCGGAGATGCTGGAAAAGGTGGATGATGGAAGCATGGGATTTACGCCGGCTGTACAGCTGTCGTACCTGAATAAGAAGGAACAGAAGGAAATGTTGGAAGCAATGGAGTTTGCACAGTGTACGCCTTCATTATCACAAGCACTTCGGATAAAGAAGCTTAGTACGGAAGGAAAACTGACGGTACAGGATATGGAAGATATCCTAAGTGAAATCAAACAGAAAGACATTGACCGTGTTGTCTTCAAGAATGAGCAGCGTCACAGATTTTTTCCAACAAGCTATACAGCAGAACAGATGCGGAGAGAGATATTAGAAATATTGAAAATATGGATGAATAATAATTGGAACGAATAGGGGGGACATGATTATGTGTAGAGTAATTGCAGTATCAAACCAAAAAGGCGGTGTAGGTAAGACAGTATCGTGCGTGAATTTAGGTATTGGCCTGGCACAGTCAGGCAAGAAGGTTCTTTTGATTGATGCAGATCCGCAGGGAAGTATGACAATCAGTCTTGAATATCCGGAACCGGATGATATGGAGTATTCTCTGGCAAGTATGATGATGAACAGATTATGAAATGATATCCGGGCATCGTAGATTACATGCAGCTGGCATTGTGGGATTAGTGAAGATACCAGCGATTGTAACAGCATTCGATGCATTTGTGCATATAATAAAGCATAGAAACACTATCATTACTTAATTGAGTGAAGAAGAATAAATTTTCTTTGACTATTTCAAAGTTGCAGTGTATAATTAAGGTACAAAAAGAGATACTTATAAGGTCGGAACAGAGACCTTAAACCTGTTCCAGCGGTCGGGATGGAGACCGAAAACCCATTCCCATTGCAGAATAAACTGTGAAAAATTAGTAGAAGGATGGCTGCGAAGTCATCCTTCTACTTTACTATATGGAGGTTTAATGGAAGAACAAAAGAGTTTTACACAACGTGTGAAAGAAACAGTAATCCACAGTGCTTATTTATATAAGAAATATTATGTTGAATATGAATATTTGCTCTGTTCTAAAGCATTTGAAAAGAGTGAATATTATATAATCAGTGCGCATGAGGACAATTATCTTCATCTTACTGGCTTACATACGGATTTAGATGCATTATCGTTTTTTGAGAAGTGTTATAGTGGCTCTTTACAAGAAAGTGATTTTGATTTTTGCAAAAATGGACAGAATGAAAAAGAAGTTAAGGGTTCTGTAAGAAGAAAAATTAATTCCTTACCGGCAATCATGAGTATGTTTTCTGTAGGAACTTCGGTTGAAGAAGATTTTGAAAAGAATAGAATACGATGCTCATTAGCAGCAGGTAATGTCAGTGCAACTTTAGGATTTATTGTTGCTGGCAACGCAAAACCTATGACATTGCTAAAAGGGAATGAATTGAATTCATCAAAAGCAAAGAAATTGGACTTAGTATTACGAAGAAAAGCTGGAGAAACAAAATTCTCTAAAATTATCATTGGTGATACAGAACAATTACTGGAACATAAATCTGTATTGAGTGAACTATTATCAGATGAGCTATGTGCATTGATGAAGACCTGATGAATGCAAATTATGGGGCATCTATAGGCATTGGAAAAGCAGATTATTACAATTATTAATTTGAGGTTATATGAAAATTCCAATTTGTCTGATTCACAGACAATTTAATAATCAATTTTACACAGCATTTTAGCCAAAAGGTTAAGGTGCTATTTTTTTACAACAAAAGGAGGAGTTGAATGTAACTAAAAATATATAAACATTATACATTACATTAATAAATGTAGTATTTACAAGTGATAGGAAAATAAAGTTGATACAACATAAAATAGACGGTATAATATATATAGACGATAAATAAAGTTTATTTTATGGAGATAGATACCTATGAACAATGTTATTCAATTCCCTAATAGTGATGTAAAAGAATATAGACAGAAGTGTTGTTTCATGAATAGAGCTGTACAGGTAGAAGGAGAAGATGGAGAACTTCAGAAGTATCCTTGTATCGTGTTGTACGAAGAAGAAACAGATATCCCTATCCTTTACACAGGGTTAGAACGATACCTTTGTCATCTGGTTAAGAGTGAGCTTCTGAATGGAAAGACATTATCAGCTAAGGCATATGCTATTTGCCACTTCCTAAATTACATGCTTAAAGAGACAGATATCAATTCATTGCATGAATGTACTCTTGAAACAGTAAGGGGATTTCTTAAATCAATGAAGACGCAGAAAGATGGAACTGAATACAACAAAGGCACATGGCTCCGTTACAGAGATTACTGTCAGAGTGTTAAAAGCACCGAAGACAGACAGAAGTATCAGAAAAGTATATATTCCTTCATCCGTGGCTATTCTTCTTGCGGAGCTGCGGGAAGAGCAGAAGGAAACAATAGAAGCACTTGGAGATATGTATGAAAATTACAATCTGGTTCTGGCAACGTCCTATGGACTGCCTCTCGGTGAGAGCTATCTGCGAGACAAAATGCAGGAAGTCATAGACAGAGAAGGTCTGCCGGATGTGGTATTTCACAGTCTGCGTCATACGAGTGTAACGTATAAACTGAAACTGAGCGGAGGAGATATCAAAGCAGTGCAGGGAGATTCAGGACATGCACAGGCAGATATGGTAACAGAAGTATATGGACATATTCTGGATGAAGACCGTAAGAAAAATGCACAGCTGATCGAGGATGCATTTTATAAGAAAGAAAATCTGAATCTGGATATGAAGCGGACAGATACAGGAAAGAAGAAAATCGAAGTGCCGGATGGAATTGATGCAGAGGCACTTATGAAGGTGCTGAACAATCCGGAAATGGCAGCTTTGCTGGCAGGACTGGCAAAGGGTGTAACAGTATAAATATATGTATTGAGAATGGCGGAAGATTAATCTTCTGCCTATTTTTTATGAATTGAATAGCCGATAGAAAAAGAGACAGAAGGTGAATAACTTCTGGTTGTGTATCTAGCTGGGGTGTGTCGGAAAGTTGGCGGGAATTGGTTTATTCAATGTTAATAATTATTCATAAAATTTTAATAAATACTTGAAGTAGTCGGGTTAAGAGGGTATAATAATTACTGATATAGATTAAACTTGGATGTGGGTTTAATTATTAATAATACGAATTACTTAGGAGGATAATTTATGTACCTTGTGGATTTTATTAAACGTATAACACGAAAATCTAACATACCAGTGCTTATATATCTGGTATTGAATATTTTTGTCATTGCAGGAATTGTTAGCTTTTTGTTTGGGGGAGGAACAATGCCTTTTTGGCAGGCATTATTAATAGGAATTGTTTTATATGCAATATCATTAGTAATAGCACTTTCACCGATTGGAGAATGGATTTTAAGACTCCAAACAGGATGCAAGAAAATTAAAAGAGTTGAGCAGATTAATTTCATTGAACCGATTTTTAGAGAGGTATATGATAAAGCAAAAAAACTTGATCCTTCTATTCCGGATGATGTTCAGCTATATATGAATACAGATGAGGATCCTAATGCGTTTGCAACTGGAAGAAAGACAATCTGTGTTACAGAGGGAATGTTACATATGCCAGAGAGCCAGATTAAGGCAACGCTTGGTCATGAGTTTGGACATCTTGCACATAAAGATACGGATTTAATCCTTGTAGTATCTGTAGGAAATCTAATTGTTTCAGCTTTTATTTTAGGAATTAGATTGGTTATTGATTTATTCCATCTTGTATTTGGTTTATGTACCATTTTTATGGGCGGATCAGAAGGTGCTGTTGCAGCAATTTTAAATGCTATTTATCATGCAATGATTACTGCAATTGTTGCGGGTCTTACATGGGTATGGACAAAGATAGGTGTTCTTCTTGTTATGAAGGCTAGCCGTGCTAATGAGTATGAAGCAGATGAATTTTCATTTAATCTCGGATATGGAAATGAATTGTGCATTCTTTTAGATTCAATTAGCGGCTCTCATGCAAAAGGTCTTTTTGCAAACTTAGCAAGTAGTCATCCAGATAAAGATGACAGAATTGCAAAGCTTCAGGAGTTAGGTGCAACATATAGAGCTACTTACGGAGCAAAATAAAAAGATTATTTGCCAGGAGTGTGTTTGATTACATATTCCTGGCTATTTTTTTAGGAGGAGATTGGCTTTGGATAATACAGCAATAGTCTCAGTACAGGAACAGAAACAATTACAGTTATTGAATAACGGTCTGATAACAGCGGATAGATTCATTAATAAGAATTATTTAATTAATATTTCGGAACAGAATATTGTTCCATTAGATGACTATGAAAAAACTACTAATTCGATTCGATTATTTCAAATCATCAAATTGGTTTATGATAAAACAGAAAATATAAATGATAAATTAATTAGTGTTTATAGTGCGTTGCAAAATGTTGACAGTTCAGCGCTGCTTGTGATTAATGGAAATGGTAGAGAAGTAACATTTTATATCGGTATTCGCTCGGTTGATAATGCGGCAACTGCAAGTAAGATTTTAGAAAAGAGTTTTGTTGGCAACTTTCCCGGTAGTACACTTAGAAGTATGAAAAATGGAGAAATTGCTGAAGTGATGGCAACTGTAGCAAAAACAGATAATTACAATACATCTCGTAATGTATCCTGTGTTACAGTAATTCCTTCAATGAGAGATGAAGATAAAGATAAATTTGTACAAGGAATTGAAAAATTTATTGATACAATGCAAGGAGAAAAGTTTACCGCTGTTTTTATAGCTAAACCAGTTCCAAAAGATGATCTGGAAATGAGAAAGAGGGGATTTGAAGAACTGTATTCTTCATTGTCTCCATTTGTTAAAACATCATTAGCGTATGGAGAAAACTATAGTAAAGCAGTAACTAGTGGTATGTTTGAAAACTTTTCTCACTCTGTGAATAATAGCATATCAAATACTACAGGTAAGAACTCTAGCACAAGTTCATCACGTACACATGGTACAAACAGTGGAAGTAGTATTGGAGGCGGGGGATTTAGCATTAATTCCGGAACCACTAATAGTACAACAAGCGGATATTCATCAGGTTCCTCGTGGTCAAAATCTGTAACTGAAGGAACTGCAGATACAACTGGTTCGGGAACAAACCAATCAGATACGGAAACAAGAGGGAATACAAGAACATTAACTGTTGAGCATCAGAATAAATCTGTTTCTGTTTTACTAGATAAAATTGATGAGCAGTTGGAAAGAATAAAAGCGTGTGAAGCCTTTGGTGTATGGGAATGCGCAGGTTATTTTATAGCAGATGATATTCAAACATCAGTAGTAGCCGCCAATGCATATAAGGCATTAATGCTTGGAGATGAGACCGATGTTGAGAATTCTTTTGTAAATGTGTGGGGAATCAAAACTCCAAAAAATACAGAGCGTGTGTTGGAGTATATTCAGTATGGACAACATCCGTTAGTTGAGATAGCACCGGAGATGGGATATGAAATGCAATATGTTACTCCAGGCAATTTCATTAGTGGAAAAGAACTACCATTGCTTATGGGATTGCCTCATAAATCAGTAACTGGATTGACGGTAAGTAGTATCGCAGAGTTTGGTAGAAATGTTTTTATTCAAAATGAAAAACCTGACCAGAAGAAAATACAGTTAGGAAAGGTTTATCATATGGGGAATACTGAGGACAGTATTGTTAGATTAGATTTAAACAGTTTTACTTCTCATTGCTTTATCACGGGCTCAACAGGTTCTGGTAAATCTAATACGATATATGGATTGTTAGAAAAGTTTATTCAAAACGATATACCATTTTTAGTTGTCGAACCAGCAAAGGGTGAGTATAAAGAGGCATTTGGAGCAGTTGAAGGAATAAACATATTTACAACTAATCCGTTAATGGGTCAAATGCTAAAACTTAATCCATTCCGTTTTGACAAAAATATACATATTCTAGAGCATTTGGACAGACTGATAGAGATTTTTAATGCATGTTGGGAAATGTATGCCGCGATGCCGGCTATTTTGAAGGACGCAGTGGAAAAGATTTATATTGAAAAAGGTTGGGATTTATTAAACTCTGTTTATATGAGAGCTGGGGAACCAACGTATCCAACCTTTCATGATTTGATGAGAACATTACCTAATGTTATTAATAATTCTGGTTATTCTTCTGATACAAAGGGTGACTATATTGGAGCATTGGTTACAAGAGTAACTTCTTTGACAAATGGTATTTCGGGACAGATTTTCTGTGACAGTTATGACATCCCAGATGAAGTAATGTTTGATCAAAATACTATTGTTGATTTAAGTAGGGTTGGTTCATCAGAGACTAAATCGCTTATAATGGGTATTTTGGTATTGAAGTTATCTGAATACAGAATGGCAAATGCAAATCAAGCAAATTCTGTATTGAGACATATCACAGTATTAGAAGAGGCACATAATCTATTGAAACGTACAACACCAGGTGCAGCAGGAAGTAATGTGATTGGTAAGTCAGTTGAAATGATTTGTAATAGTATTGCAGAAATGAGAACATACGGAGAAGGATTTATCATTGTTGATCAGTCTCCAACAGCTGTTGATATTGCAGCTATTAAAAATACTAATACAAAGATATTGATGCGGTTGCCTGAAAAGGGAGATTGTGAAGCCGTTGGAAATGCAGCCGGATTAAATGAAGAACAAGTAAGAGAAATGTCAAAGCTTGGAACAGGTATTGCTGTTGTAATGCAAAATAATTGGCTTGAAGCTGTATTGACACACATAGATGCTTTTTCAAATCAGTATGAGAAAAAGATCCCAGTTGCAGAATATAGTTCATTAAAGAAATTGAAGGGTGCTGTTATTCAAGAACTGATGCAACAGTATATTGTTGACAAAACAATGAATATGGATAGGATGATGGCTGTAATTGATAGTGTTGACGCCGTTACATATAAAAAAGAAGAAATTCGCTGTTGTATGAGATATGTAATAAGTCGATTGCAGAAAGGAAGAGATATAGATTTCTTCTGTGAGACACTATTAAATGTTTCTGGAACAAAAAATCTTTTTGACATTATTGAAACAACAATAAAGAAGTCAGAAGTAGAAGATGAAAAATATGACAAGTCAAGCGTAGTAAAGTGGAAATCACGTTTTAGAAGTGAACTTACTAAGTATGTAGACTTGCCGGATAATTTTAATAATACTATTCTCAAATACTTAATTCATGCACAGGAACTAGAACAAAATGGAATAGATTATTTTGAAGTAAAACGAATTTTATACTAGGAGGACTGTGGTGTGAATACACTGAAATTAAAATTAAACCCATATAAAGATATTAATATTGCATCATTAGATGATAAACCATTGTCACCATATAGTGAATTAAATAACTATATGAAGGAACCATTTTTAAGCTGGGTATCAAAATTGTTGGAAGCAGCTGAAAGGGAAATCAATGATGACTATTGCTTAGAGGTAGTTTCAGAATCTTTTGAAGCGTTATTTCTTGAAGGGATGCAGAATGATTTTGATTCTTGTAAAGAGTATAGAACAGCTTCTTTTCAAGTGAATACATCAACAAGCGAAAGATTTGATTTAATTAGAAAACTTGCATCAAAATACGCCATTAATTATTCTTTAGAAGCATTTAAGCTTCCAGTTTATACAGATGTTAAGTTATCGTTAGATACAACTATGGTTAAATCTGTAACACTCGAGGATGCAAAATTGATTGTTACAAAAGAGAAAGAAATAAAAAATCAACTAAGCGCCATGTTAGAAGGTTCCATTATATTATTGATATCAGATAAAAGTGTTGTTACTGCTATTGGAAGTCAGAAATATATATGGGAAATCTGTGAATCAGATTTGGATAAAGTTGTAAATTGTATTATTGATAGATTTGTAAAAACACCTATTATAGTAAAGATATCTGAGTTATTGAAAAATGTTATGGACACGATGAATGACGAGGATAAGAAAACATTAAATCTTGCGACAGAAATAGATCCATTTTTAGCAATTTCAGAATTACCAGAAATTGAGGTGGGTCACTCAATTACTCTTGGTGTAGAAATGATTCCCGAGGGAACGGAGTTGCCTAATTTAAGAATAGTTGCTCAGAATGAAAGCATAATCAGTATAGATGGATTATCGATTACAGCTTTAATGCCTGGGACAACAAATATTGATATTTATAGAGCAGAAGAAAATATTCCATTTGTCAGAAAATGTGTTAAAACATATCAAGACAATTTTGTTAAGAAGATTGAATTGAGTTTGTCTGCAGGAAAAATGGGAATCGGAAGAAAACAAGAAGTAAATATTGCATTGATTCCAGAAGATGCGGAAGATATAAATTCAGTTGAATGGTCTGTTGATAATGCGGATGTAATAAGGGTAAGTCAGGATGGGGTTATTACAGCATTAAAGGATGGTGTTGCAACAATCACTGCAACAACAACCAAAGCATCTTCAAGTATTTCAGTAAAAGTTTTGCCTAATATAAGGAATATTGTATCCACTGTTACACAAAGTCATTTATATGTTGGTCAAACAGAGTCTATTTCGGTTTTGGTTGAACCCAATAATTGTTTTGATTCTTCATATGAATGGAAATCAAGTGATAAGTCAGTGGCAATTGTGGATAAATTAGACGATGGACAAACTGTAATTAGAGCAACTGGAATTGGTAATTGTACATTAACTTGTATCGCAAAAGAAGGCGGTTGTTCAACTACATGTAATGTATTGGTAGAAAGTACATTTAAAAAAAGAGAGAATGCGCATGGAATGCTCAGTTTAACAGCAATTTTGGCTGTTGCGTGTATTTTCTGTGCGGCACTATCACCAGTTCTTTGCGTGCCAGTAGCTATTGCAACCGTTGTTTGTGGAGTATTGGCCATTGCTCGAAATAAAGGAGATAGATTTTGGGCGTTTATTTTGATGGCAGCGGCTGTCTTAACGGCATTAGAAGCAACGGGAATTACTAATTGGCTATAAACATAAGAAGTGTGAAAGGAGCTACGATGGGAATAGAAGGCGGTTCTAATAGTGAAGTACAAAATCAAGAAATAAATCAAGCAAACAATGAACAAAACGAGATAAATCAAGCGGAACATCAGAGAAGCGGAGAAGAACTTGAGGGTAATTCGACAATTGATAATGAAGGTGAAAGAAAGCAGATAGAAGGAAAAGATGATGCTACTGAATCGGCTGAAGATGAATCATCACAGTTAGATAAAGAAGACAATATTGAAGATGATCCAAATACTGAACAACCTCCAGAATCAGATAATGTAGCTCCGGAACAGCAGCTAGACAATCAAGATACTATTGAGTCAGATCCATCGGGAGCTGATGAAATGGGTGAAGACAATAATGAAACTGTTGATTCGCTTGATAATGATGACGAAATAGAGGACGCTGAGGATTTAGATGATAATCAGGACTCGACAGAAGGAGATATCCAAGATTCATTAGACGCAGAAGATTCAATTGATTCAGATGATACTGATGATTCAGTTGAAGAGGATGATAATAACGAACAAGATCCCCTTGATTCAGAAGATTCTATAGAAGATGATGGTGAAGAAGAATCAGAGAGTCCAGAAGGAGAGGAAGAAACTGAAAATCCAGAGGGTGGTGAAGAGTCAGAGACTCCGGAAAAAGAAACCGAGAATCCAGAGGATGGTGAAGAGTTAGAGACTCCGGAAGAAGATACCGAAAACCCAGAGGATGGTGAAGAGTCAGAGAATCCAGAAGGAGAGGAAGATACCGAAAATCCAGAGGATAACGAAGAGTCTGAAAATTCAGAAGGAGGGGAAGATAGCGAAGATCCAAAGGGCAACAATGGACCTGAAATGCCAGAAGATTTTGTCACAAAAGATGCTAATGAATCAAATGAATCAGATAATGATAGTGTGAAGGGAGAAGTCTCAGATGAATTAAAAAATGCATTGGAGCCATTTGAACAATCTAATTGGGATAATATGTCTCCAGAACAACAAAAAGAAGCCGTTTCAGAATTACGAGATAGTGTTGCAGATGATTTGGGATTACAGGAAAAGCCAACTGTAAAATATTATAATAATGATGATGATACGGACTTTGGTGGATATTCTCCATCTGAAAATGCAATCTATATTAATGAGCATAATATGGGAGATGCAAAGGAGACTGCAGATACAATAGCACACGAATCTAGACATTGTTGGCAACATGAGATAGCTGATAATTCGGACAATCCTCAAGCGCAAGCTTTTAAGGAAAATTTTGATGATTATATTAGACCAGAAGATGATTATCGAGGATATAGGAATCAGCCGGTTGAGGCAGATGCTAGAGAATATGCAAAGAATATCACAGATCATATTCCTGATAAGAAAACTATTGGAGATGAAAAAGTTGATGGTGCACCATCTGAGGCAAATGCAACATCAAATGATATAAGACAGAATCAAGAGGAAAAAGGTGCTGTTTTTGACGGTAAGGCAGAAATTCCGTCTGATTTAGAAAGTAAGACTGGAGAAATTGAGTCAAAAATAAAGGAACCAGATAGATATGCGTCAAAATTTGAGTATGATACGCAGCAAAAATTAGAGAATTATTATAAGGAAGAGGGTGGAAATTTATCTGATTCGCAGAAACAAGATTTAGTATCAGACTTAAAAAATTCATATGATAGTGCTGATACAAGCGATAGAGGAGACATTTTGGTTCCTGAAGATTCAAAGGACGTTACAAGTGTTTATTATAACGGAAAGACAGGAAAATATGACATCGGATATGATTGGAAAACTGTTGATACGGTTCCCGAAACAAGAACAATGGAAGTGATGAAAGAGGGCCAGCAATTTGATAGAGTTGGACCACCATCGGGAAGATGTACTGGTGCTGTAGGTGAAGATGGTAGTTGTGCAACAGTAAAGGAACGTTCTATACCATATCATTTTACTGAAGAGGATATAACAAAAGAACCATCATATCATAGATATCAAGCGGAACAAGATTTTACAAAAGAAAATCTGACTAATGCAATTGATAATTCTATGATGTATAGCGATGATAAAAAAGTTGAGATGCACACTAATGTGGATCGGTATTATGAAAATGCTCAGGTTAAAGGGTATGGAGATGGAGATGGTCTTGCTACAGGTGAAATTGCACCAATGTTTGAGGATACTACTGGTGCTACAGGTGGCGGAAAGCAATATGATATGCCATTAAGTATGGAAGAGTTAGAAAATATTGGTATGATTAGTGAAGTTGAAAAAGGAACATATTGAAAGGAGTAGTAATGGTAAAGGCAGAATTATTAAAATGGTATGCGTCAATAGAGACGGATAAAATGCCTAGATATATAGAAATATCTGATGCAAATGAAAGCCAAATATTTCTCAATGGATGTTGGCAAAATGTTATTTATGTATGGAGTATATTATTTGATGGAAAGAATTGGAAATATGTAGAGACAGATTCGGATAAAGGATATGTTTTTGATTTTAAGTCGTTTTGCTCGGAAAACGAAGCTGTAGAATATGCAAAAGATATTTTGAATAAAAAATTATTGGCTAGCAAAGGCAATTCGAAATTTGAAATGCTTCAGAGGTATATTCAGCAAAAGTATGGATATTCAGATAAAAGAGCGAGCTCTATGCTTAACCAAATGAAATTGTATGATGACATCTTTGAAGAATTTTTTAATTATGCTCGTATAGGAAAATTTTGCAAAAAGGACAAAACACAGACACAAGTATGTGGATATACAGCAGAAACACTTCATCGTGATTACAATTTATCGCCATTGGGGGCATATAATTACTTAGTGTATTTAAAAGAAGATCCTAATAATGCTTTAACTGATTTAAAGGCAGGATTACCAAGAAAATAATAGTTTTTGACATACAAAATAAATTATTATATTTTTTGCAAACAGATTTTGGTTCCAAGCACATATTAAAGAGAAGCGGTATAATCTAATAATATAGAAAGATGTCTTATATTTATAAGTATGCAGAAGAAGCAGAATCTTGCTGATTTAAGTGTGCTAAAAGCATTGTTATAATAACGAAATTTGAGAAGGGTTTGGAGAAGGTAACGCTACAAGTAACAAATAAAAAAAGCTAAAACATCTTACTAAAACTTCCCACGCCAATAAGGTACGGATTTCAATTTAAGGTATGGGGAGTTTTAGTTATATCAGTAAAAAGGTCAAAAACTTATCGACATCCGACCTATCACACGATATAATGTAAGTAATCTAATAGAAATATTGATCAATCATTACCGATGCTAACAGGGGAATGATGGTCATGTTTATGAATTTTGATGTACACATTAGTTAATCCCGTACGTTAGCATTGCTAACAAACTGCTAACAGAGAACATCAAAAATCGGTTTGTTTCTATTATTTTATATTGACAAGGATTTTCAATTAAGTGCCTACTTTCCTGATAAATACTGGATTTGGTTGACATCAGGTAACAAGTGGTAACTAAGGTGACTCGAACTCCTAAGGGGCAGTTGAGGGTTCGATTCCCCCAGGGAACATTGAAATAAAGCAGCAATGACATGAGAAAGGTCATTGCTGCTTTTTTCATGCAAAAACAGCATTTTCGGTGACAAATTTGTCAGCGGAATGTGTCATGGACTGGAATCGTGAAGTTGACAGGGCTATCATAAGCGAGGTTTCTATGGGTGATATTCTACAGATAAAGAGGGAACATATCACAGAGCCAGTAAAGAGGTCAATTGAGCGATACGGCAATAAGCCCGAAATGCTCTCGCTTATCCTGAATATGGCAATAGCAGAGCTGGTACTGCTTATAACAAAGGTGCTTGAGGCTATAAAAGGCATTCACAGCAGGCTGCAGCGTGAAAATGCTCCCGAAGATAAAAACAAAGCCCAAAAGCAGGACAACGGAATACTTACAGTAGATGCTTTACCGCCAGAGCCTGTTATGACACCGGAAGCAGCCGCCTATCCGAAGTTAAAAAGATAAGGACAGAACTGGACAGCCAGAATGCCATTATCTTTGAAGCTGAGAAACTAAGAGGCAGTCTTGAAATCGAAATGTCAAACTTAAAGGGACTGGCGAAGCTCACCAGAAAAGCTGATTTACAGAGAAAGATTGACGAAAAGACGGATTATATCAACCGATTAAAGGTAGAACTCTCAAACATGGTTCGTAATAGCGGTTTTGAAAACATGAACGAGTTCCTGCTGACATTCAGAGAATGCAGGAATGCTTATATGTATTATCAGAGACAATACGAAAGCTGGAAGAATGCCTGCAGAAAACCGGATACACCTACGCATAAGGATGAAAAACTGTCGGATAAACTTGCAAGACTACAAAGGGAAGCCGCTGAAAACCAGAACAGTATCAGCAGGCAGACAAAGAACAGAGGGGCAAGATAATATGCCCTTTGTTTTATATTCTTTTGACGGAATTACGATAGAATATTGGAACTTAGCATGATATAATAATAGAAAATTTTTAGGAAGAGGTGAGAACGATATGAAAATTATCCGAGATAACTACTCAGTACAGTTGATGTAAACTGTTGGCAGATTGTGCTGAGGTTAAAAGAAACTTGCCAGTAGTCGTTGACTGTACTGTCCTAATGCTTGAAATACAATCTATAAAGGAGTACAGTTATGCGTTATATAAAAGAAATATTAAAGAAAAACAGCATATGGGTATTGGTCTACATTGGACTAGGTATATTTAATTCATTTGTGACTAATTACAAGGTTGACTATTTCCAAAAGGTTATTGATGGATTGGCTGATAGAACACTTGCATTTGCAGGAGTTGCAACATATGGCTTTATTTTGCTGGTAAATTATTGTATGAATTATCTGGATAATTACCCTGAAAAGAAGTTGGAACATGGTATTTATCTGGATTTTAAGCTTTTGTCACTTAGAAAAATAAGTACAATCGATTATACGGAATATCAGAAAATAGGTACGGGCAAACTTGTTCAAAGGATTGAGAATGGTTCAGCAGCAGGAAGAAATGTATTATTCAATTTCTGGTTGTGTTTGATTCGTGACTTACTTCCTACCATTGGTTTCAGTATATACTTTATTTGGAAGATAGATGAAAAAGTCACTTATGTACTGTTTGTAGGTTATACGTTTATTTTTATAATAACTAACATTCTATTAAAGTTTCTATACAAAATAAAAGAAAAAATTTTGAACAGTGAAGAGCTGCTAAATCATTATTTGGTTAGAGGCTTTATGGAAATGTTGATATTTCGTATGAGCAAACAGTTTCCGAATGAAATAAAGAAAACTAATAATGCCAAAGAGAGTATTGTTTCAGCAAAGGTAAAAATGAATATGATTCATGAAGCATTCTTTACAATATTTGCTCTACTTGTGGCAATGTTAGATATTGGTATTCTTTTTTATGCATGGAAAACCAAAAACCTTACAGTAGGTTCTGTGGTTGCACTAATTGCACTGATTGAAAATGCTTATACACCAATTGCCATTTTTAATGTACTTTATGTCCAATATAAATTGGACAAGGCGTCGTATAAGAGATTTGAGGAATTTTTAGGCTTAAAAGACGATATTCAATTAAGAAACGGTAACGCAATAAATACAAATGTTGGAAAAATTGCAATAAGAAATTTATCATTCCAATATGAGGAACGAAAAATTATTGATGGCTTGAGCCTGTCAATACAAAAGGGAGAAAAAATAGCTTTTGTAGGAGAAAGTGGTTCCGGAAAATCGACCTTGATTAAGATTTTATTAGGGTTGCTAAAATATAATCAGGGAGAAGTTCGCTTAGGAGACATGGAGTTAAAAGAAATTTGTCTTAATAATCTGTATGATAGAGTTAGTTATCTATCACAGGATGCCCCTGTTTTTGACGGAACAATAAAAGAAAATCTGGTATTTGAGAAACAAGTGTCAGAAGAACAAATGCTAGGGGCATTGAGTGAAGTGCAACTATCTCATTTAGTTGAAAATCTTGCGGAAGGTTTGAATACTGAAATTGGTGAGAAAGGTACTTGTTTATCGGGTGGAGAAAAACAAAGACTTGCATTAGCTCGCTTGTGGTTTGAAGACTCCGAACTTGTCATTTTGGATGAAGCAACATCTGCAATGGATAATTTAACAGAAGAAAATGTAATGAAATCAGTTATGCAAAAAATGAAAGATAAAACTGTCATTGCCATTGCACATAGATTAAATTCCATTGCAGGTTTTGACAGAATTATTCTCTTTAAAGAAGGGAGGATTGTTGGACAAGGTACTTTTGAAGAACTACTACATACAGATTCTTATTTTATGGACTTGTATAATGCGAATGTGAAATAATTGTTTTTTTAGGTCGCAACTTGTAAAAATGCAAAGGAGCTGTTGCTCTTGCACTTTTTTAATTGTTAGACTAGCAGTCCCTTAGTGTACTTAAAGTTCAATAGAGTCTTTAGAATAGGTGAAATCTCAATCGAAGTTTGGAGGTACACGATGATAATAAAAATTGTTACAATTTCACTGATGGCAGTGTTCTACATCTGCTATTTTGCAAAGCTGATTAGTCAGAAAAAGCAAGGCATAAAGACAGATCAATTAGGAAAAGGAAAAGAGGGATTTGTCAAATTTATAGAAGTAGCTCTTAAAATAATCACATATTTGCTTACTGTAATACAGATTATCAGTATTGTGTTTTATTCGGGAACAGCACATATTGTGTTGCAATTTACAGGAGTTGTAATAACAATGTTCGGTGTACTTGCTTTTATTGTTTCTGTTACACAGATGAAGGAGAATTGGAGAGCAGGTGTGCAAAAAGAAGAAAAGACCAGTTTGGTAACAACGGGCATCTATTCTATTAGCAGAAATCCTGCATTTTTGGGTTTTGATTTAATGTATATAGGAATATTGTTTTCGTTCTTTAATTGGTTCCTTTGTTTTGCCACAGGCTTTGCAGTGGTATTTTTTCATTTGCAGATAGTCAATGTAGAGGAAGATTTTTTGATAGAAGCATTCGGAAATGAGTACCTGCAATACAAATCAAAAGTATGCCGATATTTAGGAAGAAAAAGATAACTCGAAGTTCTTGGGGCTAAAGCCAATATAAATAATACTAGACAGATTTGTCCAATAACGTAAATACGGCATTTTCTCGCTTTGTGTCGTGTTATGTTTAGTAGAATAATATT
>OLJA01000939.1_pt1 | contig 16840 bp, 14 predicted proteins | sample 1601401 | NCBI WGS metagenome assembly OLJA01 (sample SAMN01915217, study PRJEB22387) | human gut metagenome | isolation source: stool | host: Homo sapiens | place: USA | reverse complement strand
TATATATCCCCTTGTTATGAAAATACTATGAAAAATGTATTTTGCAGTTAACTATATTGTACAACATTTGCAAATAATAGTAAACAAAATACGACAAAATGTTACATAAGTGCCAAAAAGAAATTAATTGACCTTTGAAAATATTTGTTAAAAAACATACAATGCTGATTGGAAACATATTGTATGATATTGGAACATTTGTGTATTAACTTGTGATTAAATAGTAATACGCGGATAAATGATTTGACAGCAAGAGGTATCAAATGAGAAAGAAAAATGCATTTATTAATGTAACAGCCAGTATGGGGAGAGGTCTTTTATACGCTTACCTGTATATTATGTTCAGACCTAAGATATGTTATCAGAGCAGAAAAGCTAAAGAGGAAATTGAAAAAGGCGGAGTCATATTTATTGGCAATCATGTGGGACATAATGACGGACAGATGTTTTATATGATGTTTAAGAACAGTGTCCTTATAATAGCCAAAGACTGGGCTGATAAGAAGATTCTAAAGTGGCTTACAAGCGGTGGTAAGTTTATTTCTGTAGACCGCTTTGGAACAGATATTACATGGATAAGAGGAGCATCGGAGCATCTTCGTGCAGGAGATAATATGATAATTTTCCCAGAAGGACATACTTCTAAGACAGGGGTTATGGATGAATTCAAGCCGGGCTTTGCAATGCTGGCAGTTATGTCAGGTGCAAAAATTGTTCCGGTATATAATGACGGAGAATATCATAAGCTGTTTGGGAAGAGACTTAAGCTGTATGTTGGCGAGCCGATGGAACTTACTAAAGAGGGAAAAGGGCTTAATGCGGAGTATCTCGCAGGGGAGTGTGCGAGGTTCCGGGAGGCTGTGGAGCAGCTCGGAAGGTAGTGACAGGACGGACGGGGCTGCGGCTGGGTGTGACGCGGGCGTTGTGTGGGTGTGTAGCATTTTGAAACACGCTTTCGCTCGTATCCGGACGCAGCGGTACTAGGTTCGCTGGAGTTTGTTGGCACGAAGTGCCAACTGCTCCAGCTTACCAAGTGCCGGCGTCCTCCAACGGTTTCAAACTACTACACACCCACACGCCGTCCGCATCCCACCCAGCTCGCAGCCCCTGCGTTTGCCACAGCCTTCCGGGCTGCCTCCTTTGGAGGGTCCGCCCGGTGGAGAGGGGCGTAGGCTACGGTGGGCAGACAGCTGAAGGCTGGCGACCCCCACAGTTTTAGTTGATTATAATCCGGGAGGTGTCAGTCGCAGGTACGCGGTTTTGAAAAGGCTTGCGGAAAAAACCGTCGGAGGACGCCGGCACTTAGGAAGTTCGGGATTTTGATGAGGAATGCGTGAGCTTGCTCACTGCATCCCTCACAAAAGCCTGAACGAGCTTAGTGTCCGTTGCGTCCGTAGCCGAGCGGAAGCGTGTTTTTGGAGCAAGCTTTTTCAAAACTGCGTACCGTCCGATTGCCAACACACCCCACCGGATTTCAATAAAGTAAAAAAGGAGCAAAGCATGAATAATTATTTTTATAACATGGTAGATACTGATGAAATGGCTACTTTGGAATATATTCCAACTATTCCAAAGTTTCTTGAATTTATTAAGAAGCAATATTCTGATTATCCAGCCATAAGTGACAAGGTTACTACATATACATATGAGGAGCTTGTTTCAAGAGTTGCTAAGAGAGTTACATTTATTAATTCATTAGGACTTGAGAAGGGTTCTAACATAGCAGTACTTGCAAAGAACAATTTTGATGCAATGGAGCTTTTCCTTGCAATTCCAGCGGCTGGACATGTACTTATTATGCTTCCTAATGCACTTAACGATAAGGCACTTGCAGGAATCAGCATGAAGTTTGACCTTGCTGGTATGTTCGTTGGCAGGGAATTTACAGAGGTTACGGCTAATCTTCCTTGTAAGACATGGCCAAGCACTTCTATTGGTGAGACTGAAAGCGCATTTGCAGATGTTGAAAAGGATACTACAGCAGCCATTTTCTTTACAGGTGGAACTACAGGAGCGCCTAAGGGTGCAGTTCACAGCCACGGTTCTATTATGAGAGGCTCATTTAATGGAGTATTTGGACCGGGAAGTATTCTCCATAAGAGATATATAGCTATGCTTCCTCTTTCACACATATTTGGGGCAATTATGGGATATATGGCTAAATTGTATACAGGTTCGCTTATATATACATGTGTTGATATGAGAGCCGGTATCGGTGATATTCCTGTTGTAAGACCTACAACGCTTGTACTTGTTCCTGGTCTTGTTGAGATTATCCTTAACATTGCCAGGCTTAAGGGAAGAGCATTCTTAGGAGATCTTGAGCTTATCATGTGCGGAGCGGCACCTGTTCCTCCAAGACAGATGGCAGAGTGCCGTGAATTAGGAATTACATTATGCGCGGGTTATGGACTTACAGAGTGTGCTAACCTGACATCAGGCAATTGCGATACAGATAAGAAGCCTGAATCTATGGGACACATTTATCCAGAACAGCAGGTTAAGGTTGTTGACGGAGAACTCTGGATTAAGGGTGATAATGTAATGAAGGAATATTACAAGGATCCTGAGCATACAGCAGAAGTATTAGAAGACGGATGGTTTAAGACAGGTGACCTTGTTGAGTTTGATGATAATGACTGGATATACATAACAGGTCGTATCAAGAATCTTATCATTCTTCCTAATGGTGAAAATGTATCGCCAGAAGAGATAGAGGAATTGTTCTATAAGCAGTCGCTTGTAAAGGATTGTCTTGTACAGGAGATGGAAATGAATGGAAACACTGTTATCGGTGTTGAGATTATTCCATATATGCCTGAATTAGAGGGGGCATCTGAGGAAGAAATCCAGAACAGATTGCAGGAAACTGTTAATGAGGTTAATAAGGAACTCCCACCATTCAAGAGAGTGCTTAAGCTTAAGGTGCGTACAGAAGATTTTAAGAGAAATGGCGCAATGAAGATTTTGAGGAATCAGGCGTAAGGTTGTGGTGGTGCCCGGAAGGTAGTGACAGGACGGACGGGGCTGCGGCTGGGTGTGACGCGGGCGTTGTGTGGGTGTGTAGCATTTTGAAACACGCTTTCGCTCGTATCCGGACGCAGCGGTACTAGGTTCGCTGGAGTTTGTTGGCACGAAGTGCCAACTGCTCCAGCTTACCAAGTGCCGGCGTCCTCCAACGGTTTCAAACTACTACACACTCACACGCCGTCCGCATCCCACCCAGCTCGCAGCCCCTGCGTCAGCCACAGCCTTCCGGGCTGCCTCCTGCGGAGGTTCCGCCCGGTGGTGCGTAGAGGTTTGCGATGACGCATGGCAGTTGATTATAATCTGGGAGGTGTCAGTCGCAGGTACGTGGTTTTGAAAAGGCTTGCGGAAAAAACCGTCGGAGGACGCCGGCACTTAGGGAGTTCGGGATTTTGATGAGGGATGCGGTAGCTTGCTCGCGACATCCCTCACAAAAGCCAGAACGAGCTTAGTGTCCGCTGCGTCAGTAGCCGAGCGGAAGCGTGTTTTTGGAGCGAGCCTTTCCAAAACCGCGTACCGTCCGATTGCCAACACACCCCACCGGATTTCATAAAATAAATCAAAAGGAGATTTTATTATGGTATTTGAGAAATTAAAGGAAATTTTTGGAAGGGTTATGCCACAGTGCGACCCGGCAACTATTAAAATGGACAGTGTTCTTGCAACAGATTTAGGAGTTGATTCTCTTAATATGATGTTACTTGCTATTACTGTTGAGGATGAGTTCAAGATCAGATTCAGTTCTGATGCCAAGCTTGAAACTGTTAAAGATATTGTTGATTATGTAGAAGCTAACGCTAAATAGAGGTCACCTATGAGTGAAGTAAAGACAGGACTTGTGCTGGAAGGCGGGGCTATGAGAGGTATTTTCTCAGCCGGAGTGCTTGATTACATGCTTAAGAAGGACATTTATTATGACTATGTTATAGGAGTGTCTGCGGGGGCAGGTAATGCGGTAAACTATGTTTCCAGACAGGAAGGAAGAACGAAAAAGATAATTACCCATGAAAATGCTGAAAGCTATTATGGAGTCGGACAGCTTTTCGAGAATAAGAAGATTCTTAATCTTGAAATGCTGGTAGCCGAATATGCGCTTAAAGATATTCCTTATGATTTTGATACATTTTTCGCATCTAAGACAGAGTGTGAGAGTGTTGTTGTAAATTGTGAGACTGGAAAGGCTGAGTATAAAGGGAATTTTAAGACGAAGGATGAATTCTTGAAGTGTCAGATGGCAAGCTGCTCTGTGCCATTTATATGCGAACCTGTTGAAATTGACGGCTATCATTATCTTGATGGAAGTATTATCGATTCGATACCGCTTGAAAGAGCAGTTGAGAAGGGGTGCGATAAGATTGTTGTTGTACTTACCAAGCCGGAGGGTTCTAAGCCTACAGATTATTCTAAGGTAAAGAAGCTTATAGAGTGGAGCTACAAGAAATATCCGGAACTTTGTGATGCTATGGCACACAGAAGGCAGGCTTATGACAGGCAGGATAAGTTTATGAAAAAGCTTGTGGAAGAGGGAAAGGTCTTTGTTATCCGTCCGGAGGAGCAGATGATAAGACACTTTGAGAATAATAATGAAAAACTTCTTCAATGCTATCAGTATGGATATGACACGATGAGAAAACAGTTTAAAGCATTTGAGAAGTTTATGGAGGACAAATCCTCTCCTCGCTAGAGAGGCTCGGATTTTCCTGCGGAAAACAAGGAGGATTAATAATGAAGGTTTTAGTAGTAAACGGAAGTCCTAAAGGACCTAAGAGTAATACTATGCAGATGACAAATGCGGTTCTTAAAGGACTTAAGGAGACTAATCCGGAAGCTGAGATTGAGCTTCTTACAGTTAAAGATATGGATATTAAGCCATGTATGGGATGCATGAGCTGTTGGGGAAAGACAGCGGGACAGTGTGTTATCAATGATGTTATGCAGGATGTTCATGTTAAATTCATGAATGCAGATGTGATAATATACAGTTTTCCACTGTATTTCTTTGGCATGCCAGGTCCAATGAAAACATTTGTTGACAGAATCATGCCACTTATGGAGACTTACAAGGGCAAGGTAAGAGATATCGGAGATAATGCGTTCCACGAATTCCGTTATGATGTAAGCGGCAAGAAGTTCTATGTTATATCATCATGTGGATACGGAAGGACTCAGGAGATATATGACGCACTTATCAAGGAATTTAATTTTATCTATGGCAAGGGCAGATATCAGGCACTTCTTTGTCCACAGAGTGAAATGTTTGCAATTCCACCAATGGTAAATCAGATTAATGAATATCTTAAGAGATATACAGAAATCGGTAAGGTTATGGGAAAAGGTGAAGATATCCCTCAGGATATGATTGATTATGCTTCGCAGCCAATGATTCCACAGAGAGCATTAGAGAAGCTTATGAACAATTACTGGGATGCAGTTACACCAGAGAATCCTCTTCCGGCTCCTAATTTAAGATAAGAGGCGGGTTATGAAAACATATTACATGTTTGGCGACTCGCTTATGCGCGGGGTTATGCCGGATGAAGCGTGGAATTATCACAGTTCAGATGCAATCGGTTTTGAGAAAATGCAGGCACAATATAATATGAAGTTTTTAAATTTTGCAATGCCGACATTCACATCAGAGAGAGTAAAAATGTGGCTTACACAGGTAATGTCAAGTCATCCGGTACCTGATGTGGCATTTCTTGAATGTGGCGGTAACGACTGCGACTATGACTGGAAGTCGATATGTGAGGGCAAATGTGACTATGAACACAGGCACAGAGTTGACCCTCAGGATTTTAAGAAGAATTATGAGGATATGATACATTTGTTGCAGGAAAAGGGAGCAGCAGTAATATCAGTAATTGCACCACCGATTGCTATTGAAATGTATTTTTCACATCTGCTTGAAAGCGGAATCAGTAGGGAAGTTATGTCAGAATATGTGAACTCAGTTCAGCAGATGCAGGACGAGTATGCAGAATATGGCGACATAATGAGAGCTGTTGCCAAGGAAAACGGCTGTGAAATATTAAGTCTTCGTGAAAGCTTTCTTGCACTTGATGACATGAAGGCATATTATAGTAAGGATGGGATGCATCCTAATGAGGCAGGATATGCACTTATTCGTGGTGATTTTGAAAAATATTTTGCTTCGCATGTGCAGTAATACTCACATGCGGAGATTTTTGCATGTATAGCGTCAGGAGTTTGCGGTGTTGTAATTGTATTGGGGATTATATAGAAAGATGAGGAATTAGAATGTTTAATCTGCGTTTCAAATGTACTGTTATATCGAGCTGGCACATGGTGCTTCATGCTGTACCTAAAGCTAACAAGATGATTGCCAACAAAAACCATTATTCTGAAAATGAACGGTTTGCATATGCGAAGTGGATTATCAATTACATGAGAAAGCATGCCAGAACAAGAACTAAGGTATATGGCAGAGAGAATATTCCGACAGACAGCAATTATATAATGTATCCTAATCATCAGGGCAAATATGATGCATTGGGAATTATTCTTGCACAGGAAAAGCCGTGTGGCGTTCTCTGGGGAAAGAAACAGGCTGAAAGGCTTATGAGCCGTCAGGTATGTGGTCTTATAGATGCTGTTGTTATTGACCTTGATAATAACCGTGACAAGGTAAGGGCTATTATGGATGCTACCAAGCAGGTGAAGTCTGGAAGAAATTTCCTTATTTTCCCAGAGGGTGGTTATGCTGATAATAAGAATGAGCTTCAGGAATTTCAGGCTGGCTGCTTTTCATGCAGTTTACAGTCTAAGACACCTATCGTTCCTGTAGCACTTTTTGATTCATACAAATCTATGAACAGCAATACATTTGAAAGAGTAGATACGCAGGTGCATTTCTTAAAGCCAATTCTGTATTCTGAATATGGTGAACTTAAGAAGAAAGAGGTTGCCGAGCTTGTAAAGAGCAGGATTGCAGAAAGAATGGCTCAGATTAAGGCTGGGGAAATTAATGAGAGTTATGAATTGATTGGATAAGAATAAGCTGTACTAATACATTTGTAAGCTTGATATTTGAAGCTTTCAATGATATTATCTAAAATGTATATATATAAAAATAATAAAATAGGGTAATATATTAGTTGGACAGTATAATTTAGTGGGTATTGTCAGAAAGAGGTATGAATATCTATGAGATTGGGTATTAATAATATTGGTAGAATTAGTTCAGCTGACATACAATTATCGGGAATTACAATTGTTGCTGGTGAAAATAATGTTGGAAAAAGTACTATAGGAAAGGCATTATTTGCATTATTGCATCATATGGATAACTGGAATCAATTATACACAAATATATGTCATATGGATTTAGAAAATCTTGTCAAAAAATATGCTAATGAGTTAGAAATATTTTGTCTGGAGCATACACAAGCTAAAAATAGAAGAACAAATAAAGCAAATGCATTAATAAAAGAGTTAAGTTATAGGGCTGAAATTGTAACAGCTATTGAAGATTTGCAAGTAAAATCAGAAGATCCCAATATGCCTATAGATAATTTAGAAGCATATAATAAAATGAAAAATTATATGCGTACATTTGTACAGAGTTATATAGAATTATATCAATCATATGATGTAAAACAATTTATGATTGATAATGCAGAATTTATTGAAAAATGGGAAAATAAGATAATTAGTGCTTTTATAAATGATTTGAACATAGATGAAACAGACCTTCAATTAGACGATATAAATGATTGTTTTAATTCGGTTTTTGAAAAACAATTTCGAAAATTTGATACAAATGAGTCACAAATTAAATTTGAAGATGATAATAAAATCATAAATAAGCTTATAATAGAATGGAACAATGAAGGTATGAATTTATCTACTCCAATTATAACAGAAAGAGGCGTAAGATTTATAGAGTCTCCTAAGTTGTTTGATAAAATTGGGTATAATTATCCGTTCAAAGATTTAAGAAACTCAACTATTCGTTTAATGGAACCAAATTCTACAGCAAATTTTTTCCCTAAACAATTAAGTAAAAGGGATATGTATGTAATGGAAGAAAATATCAGACCATTTGAAACATTGTCAAATGGTGCAGTAGAAATTCTTTCAAAATTGCAGAATTATATGGGGGGACATGGTGAATATAATTTAAGTGGAGGAATAAAATTTAAAGACGATTCGTTATCAAAACCAGTTAATGCAACTAATGTTTCATCGGGACTTAAGGGGTTAGCATTCTTAGAATTTGCAATAAGAGTGGGGGCTATAAAGGAAGGCGATGTTGTTATATTTGATGAGCCTGAAATTAACCTTCATCCAGAATGGCAACAATTATATGCAGAAATTCTTGTTGAAATGCAAATAAAAATGAAACTTATAATATTAGTAACATCGCATAGTCCATTTTTTATAAGGGCATTAGAGGTATATAGTGATGTTAAAGGCATAATGGATAATCTTAATGCCTATTTAGTGGAGAAGGATAAAGTTATTGATATTATGCATACAGAATATGGCATGACAGATTTATATGAAAGATTGACTGCTCCATTTGATAAACTTGAAGATATTCTGAATAAAGAAGGAGAATAATTGAAAGATTTAAGAGAATATATAGAAGAAGATAGCCTTGAAGATAAGGAAATAGATGAATATATTGTTTCAGATTTATATCATACATCTTTAGTTACATCATTAAGAAGTATGAAGGGAATAGAACAAGATATAGAATTGTATAATTACAATGAAAAAAGAAATAATTGGATTAAAGATGTAATACCTAAAGCACAAGATATACCAGTTATTTCATTTGATCAATTAAAGCAAAGAATTGATAATGATAAGAAGTCATGTGATGGATTATTTTATTATGGGTTAATGGAAGAGAATAAAAAAAGTATCTTATTTGAGTATAAGAATGTAGATAAAAAGACACTGGTTGATAAATATATGGGGAAAGATGATAAGTCAATATTAGGGAAAGTTAAAGAATCTATTGATATTATAAAAAATAATGTGATATTTTCAGGGGGATATACAGGTGATAAATTGGTGGATAATATTCATTTAGTTATAATATATGCAGAAAATGATGTTACATCAGATGCCAGAATAGATACTATAAAGAAAAATAAGGTTGAAAAGGATGTAAACGGAAAACAAAAAAGAGCGGCAAGCAATATTAAATTTAATAAAATTTCGTCAAAAAAGAGTTTAAATGATAAAATAAATGAATTTGGAGAAACTATACATAAATATGGTTTAACATCTACTGATGAAGATTATTTTGGAATATCTAATCTGGATCCTGAAGTCAAAAAACTAAAGGGTCAGGGAAAGACGCGTCCATTTTCAATGATGTCTAAAATGGAATGGAAAAGAGTTATAGAAGATAGAAGTTTTTTTGAAAATTGGGATTGGGGAGAGTATAAAACATATTTTACAAAGAAAAAGTAACATACAAATATCACATGCTAAAATAAACTTGCACCCAGAGAGACACCATTTGTCATCTGGGTGCTTTTTTTCGACAAAATTCTAAAATATTCGTCTATATGGTTGACAGTAGAGTGTTGCGTTGTTAAAATATTTAAGATTTATTTTAAATTAACCTATTATTAATAAGAAGAATCACAAAGTATAGGGAATAGTATGTTATTTGGAAAAAAGAAAAGGGCTGCGGATTATATTGTAGATGTTCATTGCCATATCCTGCCGGAAATAGATGATGGTTCAAGGGATATGTCGGAGACATTAAAGATGTTGGAAATTGCGCATGATGAAGGAATAACACACATGATTGCAACGCCACATTTTAAAGGCGGACATCACAATGCTTCACCAGAGAAAGTAAGTGCACTTATCAATGAAGTCCAGGAAGCAGCAGACAAATGCAAATTAGGAATAAAGCTATATCAGGGAAACGAAATCCTATTTCATGATGAATTATGTGAAGGTGTTGACAGCGGGCGCATAAGCAGAATGAATAATACTGACTATGTTCTTGTAGAATTCATGCCATCAGATCCGTATCAGTATATCCGTAATTCTTTAGATGAAATAATGAGTGAGGGATATCAGCCAATTATTGCACATGTTGAGCGGTACGGATGTATGTTAGATGATGTTGGAAATGTGCGCGAAATCAAGAATATGGGTGTTGAAATTCAGGTAAATGCATCAAGTATACTTGGGGATATAGGCAAAGATGTAAAGAAATTCCTTCATAAGCTGCTTAGTGAGCAGATAATTGATTATGTTGGGACAGATGCACATCGCTGCGAAGGCAGCCGTACACCTACGATTCGGGAATGTGCCGGCATGCTGTATAAGAAATATGATGAACAGTATGTTGATGATATATTATATGGCAATGCCATGGACAGGCTTTTATAAAAAGCCGGAATAAGATTAAGGAGATTATGTAATGCAGGAAAAGAGTAAAGAGACAGAGAATATTGAAATAGACCTCCGGGAAATATTCGGAGTGCTGCTTCACAGATTATGGATTATCATTGTGGCAGCGTTAGTGTGTGGAGCAGTTGCATTTATGTACAGCTTCTTTATTATTACGCCACAGTATCAGTCTACAACAAAGGTATATATCCTTAATAAGCAGAATGCAAGTGGTTCAGTTACTTATAGTGATGTACAGTTATCAGCAACCCTTTCTAAAGATTATGAGCAGCTTGTAACAAGCAGATATGTTATTGAGGGAGTTATTAAAGAACTTAATCTGGATGAAACATATGAGAGTCTTGTTGGCAGAGTATCAGCATCTAATGCTACAGATACACGAATTATAGCAATTACGGTTACAGACCCGGATCCGGCTCAGGCACAGAGAATGGCCAATTCAGTAAGAGATCTGGCAGCCAAGCATATAACAGAGGTTATGGATATTGAAGCAGTAAATGTCGTGGATCAGGCTAATCTCCCAGACTCACCGGTATCACCTTCGATTTCTAAGTGGACAATAATAGGTGCTCTTGTTGGTATAATAATATCGGCAGCAGTTATTATCATACAGCATCTTCTTGATGATACTATTAAGACTTCAGAGGATGTTGAGAAATATCTTGGTCTTAGTACATTAGCTCTTATACCGGTTAATGAGGGAGATATTCCTGATCAGGGAAGGAGAAAAGGTTCTTCAAGAAGTCCAAAGGCAGATATCGGTGCTGATGATGAGAAGGCAAGAAGCTTTAAAGCATCAGAAGTTAATAAGAAGAATAATGGAGCTAAAGTGAGAGCGGAGGGATAAAGATGCAGGAGTTTTCAGTAAAGAAAAGTGCCCTTGATTTCAGAACAAGAGAAGCATATAAAATGTTACGAACTAACATAGAATTCTCAGGGGACAATAATAAGGTCATATTCATAACAAGTACAACACCATCAGAAGGTAAGAGTACAGTATCATTCGAGTTAGCGATGTCATTCGCACAGAATGGAATGAAGACACTTCTTATTGATGCGGATACAAGAAAGTCGGTTATGAAGAACCGGTGGAGAAAAGGTAAGATTAAATATGGTCTCACACATTACCTTTCCGGAAAGAATGAACTTACAGATGTAATAAGCGTAAGTGATGAACCTAATTTCTGCATGATATTCGCAGGTCCTGTTCCTCCTAACCCAAGTGAGCTGGTTGGAAATGACAGATTTGCAGAACTGATTGAAAGTGCAAGAGAGACATTTGACATGATAATAGTAGATACACCACCAATAGGAAGCGTTATTGATGCAGCCGTTATTTCTAAATTCTGTGATGGCGGAATTCTTGTTGTAGGTGCCGGTGAAATAAGCTATAAGTTCGCAAGAAAAGCTAAGGAGCAGCTTGACCTTGTCGGCTGTAAGATTCTTGGCTGCGTGCTTAATAAGGTTGACATGGCAGGCAACTCATATTATGGCAGATACTATGGCAAGTATTACGGTAAATATTATGGCAAATATGGTGAAGAAAGTTAAGAGCGAGGAATAACCTGTACGGAGCTGAATTTCGTTGGGAGGGGTAGAGAGATAGATACCTTTCTTCTGATTGAATATTTGGCTCCGTTGTTGTGTAGGTAGATGTGATTAGAGGAGTACTTTTATGAATGGAATTAATTCATCTGGTCAATTAAACAGGATACTTAAAATTGCAGGATGGGCATTGGCGGGAATAATGGGAATTACATCTGTTGTTTTTGAAATAATGCTTATTAATTTTAAGTTGATTCCAGAGAAATATTGTATTATTGCAGGAGTGGTTCTGGTAATACTTGTAGCTGTATCAGCCTTGTTGCAGCGCTGGAAGATAGCCGGGATAATTACAAAGGTAATGTCTATATTTTTTACAGTAGTATTAATTATCGGATGCGTGTATATTGGGCAGGCTTCTAAGACGCTTAGTAAAGTTACTACTACTCATGAAGAAAAAGTAGTGATGGGTGTATATGTTCTTAAGGATTCAGGAGTAACAGATATTGCCCAGCTTGATGGCGGAGAAATAGGTATTGTAGCCGATGCCGACAGGGAGAGTACTGATGAATTAATTAACCGTATGAAAAATGATGGCTTCTCAGCAGAATATAATGAATATGACAATACAGCTGAAATGCTGGCAGCTATGGAAGATAACCAGAATATGGGAATTATCTTAAAAACAAGCAGCATTGATATGCTTAGTGATATTGAAGGATATTCAGATATTGCAGAAAGACTTCTACTTCTGTATTCAGGTGAATTTACGATTAATATAGAAGATAACCAGACAGTGGAAGAAGCACAGGATAGAGAATATCTTTCAAGCGAGGATGTTGTGGCTGTGTATATATCCGGAATTGATTCAAGAGGATCAATCAACGAGGTAAGCAGAAGCGATGTCAATATACTGATGCTTATAAATAAGAAAACACACAGCATTCTTATGGTTAATACACCGAGAGATTATTATGTACCACTTAGTATATCAGGAGGAGTAAAAGATAAACTTACTCATGCCGGTGTATATGGAATACAGTGTTCTACAGATACGATAAGTATGTTATATGGTATTAACATTGATTACTATGTAAAGATTAATTTCAGTGGATTTGAGAATATAATTAACGCACTTGGTGGCGTGGATGTCACTCTTGATTATTCACTGACAATAGGAAATGGAGCATTTACAGTTCATCCAGGAGTAAATCACCTGAATGGAACACAGGCCCTGGCATTCTCAAGAGAAAGAAAAGCGTATGCCGATGGGGACAGACAGCGCGGACGTAATCAGATGATGATTATGGAAGCTGCAATAAAGAAGGCGTGTACACCAGCAATCCTGTCTAATTACAGCAGTGTATTAAGTGCCGTTTCAGACAGCGTTATAACTAATATGAGTTATGATGACCTTGCCGCACTGGCACAGATGCAGCTCAGTGAAATGCCATCGTGGAATGTTAAGCAGATAAGCGTAACAGGAAGTGGAAGTATGTCTACAACAACATATTCAATGCCAGGCTGGAATCTGTATGTTATGGTTCCAGATGAGAGCAGCATGAATAATGCGATGAACGAAATCAGAGCTTTGTATGGGGAGTAAAATACGAGGGAGAAGCAAAATGCAGACGAAACAAATACAGAAAACTAAATTATTTATGGTACAATTGTTGATAGTAATTATTAATACGCTTTTGTTTTCTATATTTTGGTATGGATTTTATAAAACCAAAATGTGGGGTAATGTTTTTTATGGAAAAGGTGATTTAGTTGTAATAGCATTATATCTATTCATATATACTATGATGGCAAGATTATATAAAGGTTTGGCGCTTAGAATAAGCAGGATAACAGAGTTAATATATTCACAGAGTGTTGCTATTTTAATAAGTAACTGCATTATGTATGTTGTTATAGTTTTATTATCTAGACATATGGTGAATGTGCTACCGTTATTGTTAGAAATATTAATAAGTTGTATTGTAAGTGCAATATGGTCGTATATTGCCAATCATCTTACAAATATCATTTACAGACCATCTAATGTATTGATAGTATATGATAATGTTTATGCATATAAGAATGGTATTGATATTATTGAGAGGCTGCCTTGGCGGTTTAATCTGGCCGGAGAAATAAAACTTTCTGGAATAGAGAACTGGTCTAAGGTTACCAAGCAGGAGATGGTTAAGTTCATAATGGCAGTGGAACAGTATGAAGCAGATTCTGTTATGTTGTGTGGCTTAGCATCTACTCAGAGAAATGATATCATAAAATATTGTGTTGGAAACAATATAACTGCTTATGTAAGACCTAATATTGGAGATTTTATGATAACTAATGCACAGGTTGTTCAGATGGCAAATTTGCCTGTTATGATATGTGAAAGAACAGCACCGGGATTAGGATATGAAGTTATTAAGCGTGCAATGGATATTATAATATCTTTATTAGGAATTGTTATTACAAGTCCAATATTATTAATAACAGCAATACTTATTAAGGCATATGATAGAGGTCCTGTTTTTTATAAGCAGGTACGTCTTACTAAGAACGGAAAAAAATTTAACATATTAAAATTTAGAAGTATGAAAGTTGATGCTGAAAAGGATGGAGTAGCAAGATTATCATCTCAGGGGGATAGCAGAATAACACCTATTGGAAAAGTTATAAGAGCTTGCAGAATAGATGAACTTCCACAGATGATAAATATACTTCAGGGAAATCTTTCATGTGTTGGGCCAAGACCGGAAAGACCGGAAATATCTGAACAGTACATAAAGGAAATGCCAGAATTTGCATTAAGGCTTCAGGTTAAAGCCGGACTTACAGGGTATGCCCAGGTCTATGGAAAGTATAACACTGAACCATACGATAAATTACAGATGGATTTAATGTACATATCAAAGTTAGGAATTGTAACAGATATTAAAATTATTTTAGCAACTATAAAAATATTGTTTATGCCAGAGAGTACAGAGGGCGTTGCGGCTGGTAGTACAACAGCAATGTCAAATAAAAATGTAAAAATGAAAGAAGAAGTAGCAGCTACTCTAGAAGACAAAGAATAAAGTAGGAGTACATTATTATATATGAAAAAGGTTAATTATTCAGTATTGATGTCTGTATATAATAAAGAAAAACCAGAATTTTTAAAAAAAGCAATAGAAAGTATCCAAAATCAATCGATTAAGACTGATAATTTTGTATTAGTATGTGATGGAAAATTAACATCACAATTAGATACTGTTATATCAGAAAAACAGAAGGAATTAGGAGATATATTAAAAGTTGTAAGATTAACAAAAAATGTTGGATTAGGCAGAGCTCTTAATGAAGGAATGAAATACTGCAAGAATGAAATTGTTGCAAGAATGGACAGTGATGATATTGCAATGGAAAAGCGCTGTGAAAAACAGCTGTGTATTTTTGAAAAGAATCCACAAATTAGTATATGCTCGGGAACTGTTCAGGAGTTTACGGGTGATATAAAAAATGGTGGATGTTTAAGAGTATTGCCAGAAACAAATGAGGAAATTATAAGATTTTCTAAAATGCGTAATCCATTTAATCATCCATGTGTTATGTATAAGAAAAGTGATGTTGAAGCTGTTGGATCATATAAAGATTTTTATTTGTTGGAGGATTATTATTTATGGATAAGAATGTTAATGGCAGGATATAAAGGTTATAATTTGCAAGATACCATATTATATATGAGAGCTGGGAATGGTATGTATAAAAGAAGATCTGGATTAAAATATGCAAAATCTCAGCTTAAATTATTAAAATATATGAAGTGTCACAAATATATAACATTTTGTCAATATATAAAAGGTTGTGTAATAAGAATCCTATCCTCAGTAATACCCAATGGATTAAGGAAAAAAGTGTAGGAAAGGGGGGGAAGAAGGAAGAGGGAAAAGGGAGAAAAATACATCTATTCCTCCCCTCTCTCTAATCAGAGATCAAAAGGTAAATTTGTCTTATATAAAAAGATTAGAATGTGAGTTCTTGTGTTGTTATAAATTGATGTTACGTTTACATCGTGTAGTGGTGTGTAAGGTGACATTAGGGTTTACTTAGGGAGGGAATATAGGGTCCTTTTGAGCGACTTTACGCGTCGTATGGAGCGATGAAGGAGCCCTTCTCCCCTTGGAAACGTAACATCAATTTCTCCCTTTCCCTTCAAGAGGTTAAAAGGTAAGATTTGTTAAATCTTAGATCCGTATTCTGAAAGACTTTTAGATTTGCTATAAAAACTGATACTACTTTTTATACTGGTGGTAGGTGTTATAGTAGTCATTAGAATGTGTTGGGAGCAGGAATAGATGTGGATTTTTGACCGACTTACGTGTCGTATGGAGGGAGAAAACCACATCTATTCCTCCCCCTATAAAAGTAGTATCAGTTTTAAGTTCTATCGGATTTAAGTGAAATCTATATAAAAGTCTTTCAGAATAGCCCTAAAATATTGACAAATTTACGTTTTAACTCTATAATTACCCTGTTATGGTATAAGTAAAACAATACAAATGACGAGGAGGTGTTTTACTAATGAAACGTACTTACCAACCAAATACTCTTTGGAGAAAACGTACCCATGGTTTCCGTGAACGCATGAAAACTATCGGTGGCCGTCTCGTTTTAAAAAGAAGACGTGCAAAAGGCAGAAAACGCTTATCTGCATAATATAATAGCTGTTAGGCAGGAGAAAAAACTTGGCGCTGCTGCCAAGTTTTTCTATTCTTAGGACTTAAGGACAATGCATATGGATTATTGCCTCGATAAAGCAAGACGACTGACGCACAATAATGAATATCGCCTTGTGTATAAGCACGGAAAATACGAAGTAGGC
>OLJA01000938.1_pt1 | contig 16849 bp, 12 predicted proteins | sample 1601401 | NCBI WGS metagenome assembly OLJA01 (sample SAMN01915217, study PRJEB22387) | human gut metagenome | isolation source: stool | host: Homo sapiens | place: USA | reverse complement strand
TCAAAGCCCTGATAAATTCCATGAGCCTTAGGAGTGGCAAAAACAAGCAGCTGGGGTTTTCCGGGAACTGCTACATTCGCAATAACATCATTTCCCTGCCGTATCTCCTCTTCAATATTTTCCTGTAATCCAAGATACCCTGTTTTGCCTGTTACGGCCTTATAGTTCCCATCGGCTGACAGAAAAAAGAACTCTACAAAGCCTGCATTTTCCTGCGCCTTCTTTATACAATCACGAATTTCATCTTCATCGGAGATATTCTGCAGATTCTCACCCCACATATGAAGATAAGTAAGATTCTTATCTGTCAGTTCCCTCAGCATGTTATCAGACTGATGAAAAACCTCCGCCAGATGAGAGACGCTCTCCTCATAAACAGTTTTCGATATAAATCCCAAATATTGGAAAACCAGCAAAGCAATGCACGCAAAAACAGCTATAAAAGCCGCTATCATAAATCGTTTTCTCATAACAGGTCTCTTTCTGTCTTTATTATGATTTTTATTATCCATTCTTCTACCCCTGCGTACTGCAGGTATTGCCTGCAGTACTGCCACCAATAAAAAGTTTGAACATTTTATTGTAAGCCGGACATTCGCAATCCGCTTTCGCTGCTTGCTCATGAACGCAGTTCGCATCCCCCTTACCCACCGCTTAGTGCTCTACACACTTGAAGCTGGGGATTGCTTATTCTGCGTTCAAACCTCTTACCTCAGAGTTATGTAATCTTCAGGCTCTGCAAGAACGGCATCACCACCTGAAACATATCCTGTCCAGGTATCTTTCACAGTGGTATCTTCTCCCTCAAACACAACGTCCGCATCTGCCGGATAAGCTTTCATGTGTTTTGGTATTGCAAGGCAGGTTACCATGAAAACATCATTGTCCTGAACTTTTTTTCCATCTTTTGTAACTTTGCTCAAGGTATAACCATCATCTGTTTCCTTGACTTCTACAGAAATACCGCTGAGCACTGGCAGCGAGCCACGGTTAAAGGGAATAAAACCTCCCTCATAGCCTTCTATAAAGTTTCTGACTGTCTCTTTCAGTTCCGCTCCGCTCATCGTGCTGCTGTACGCTGAAAGACTATTTGGCATGATCATGCTGCGCGCCATTTTTCTTGTATAGCCGGCTTTCAGCACGTTTCCCGTAAAGCTGTTTCCGGTTGCAATCAGCACATCCGTCCCATAAATGCCGCGCAGGGTATTGGCCATAACCGAATATGCCTCATTCCCGCCGTTGCTGTGAAAATGGTTGGAATAAGACTTCGGTGAATCCAATATTACCTTCTCAGGAACGGATTCCTCCTCAAGAAGCTGAGCATTAAATGACTGATAAGCCTGCTCTGCATCATATTCTCCTGAGAGCATTTTAGAGACCACATCCTTGGAAACAGCGAAAAAATCATTTGACGCAATGCGGATATACATATGGTTTTCTTCAATCACAGGTTTCACATCCTTCAGATATTCCGTAAGCTTAAGCTCTACATTCTGACTGTAGCTTAACAGATCCTGTCCATCACTGATAATCCGGTTCTGTGCATCCTCTGAAAGCATTGTGTCCAGCACCTTCATTGCTTTCTTCCGGCGTGTCTCATCCTGCGTCAGGTCACGGTTTAAAGCCACCTGAAAATACGGCGTAGTCATAAGCCACTTTTCACCGTTCTCCTGAAAGAATGGAAGAAATGTTGTGTTAATCCCCTGATCCTGAAACATTTTCACACCGAATGAGCTTCCAAAGTACATGGCAAGCTTTCCGCTTTGGTACATCTCAACTACATCATCATAATTCATGTCCAGATCATCCGGGCTCAGACCGGTATCCCGGATAAACTGCTCCATGCGTTCAAATGCCTCCGGCCAGACGGCATCGTCCAGACCTTCTCTCTTTGTACTTTCCGGGTCACTGTAGGCAGTACGCCACCTGCGTCCAGCTGCTGAAGACAGCTCTGATGCAGACAGACCCTGCAGTGTTTCCATACAGGTATAATCATAATAATAGTCTGCAGTAAACCCACGGATTCCTACCTTGTCAAATGCCTGACAGGCGGAAACAAAGCTATCATAATCTGTCGGAAGAGGGATATCATACTTCTCAAAAAGATCTTTATTAACCACAAAACCGTGTGCATCCGCACACACCGGAAGCCAGTTCACGCTTCCATCCTCATTCATAAAATTGCTGAGGTAGCTATCATAAACAGCACCTGCCGCATTGGTTGTGGAAAGATCCATCAGGCTGTCTTTGAGGGAATTTGCATCATGCAGTGAAAAGCGGCAGCAGGTTATAATATCCGGCAATCCACCGTTTTCATCAAGAAACCTGTAGAAATCCAGATCATTATTCCCTACTACAAATTCAATGTTGATATCCGGAAGCTGTTCCTGGATGTATGGTGCATATTTTTCATACAGGCTTGTGCTCCATAAATACACTGTAATCGTTTCTGCATCTTCTTTTTCCTCACTTTTGCCGCTGCAGCCTGACAAAAGCGATATAGCTGTGACCATCACCAGAAGCACCGGCAGAACTCTGTTCCATTTTTTCTTCATTACGAATCCTCCTCTGGGTCTCCTTTACATTTTCTATATTTCCTCCGGAATACGGCTCTTACTAATGTCATAAAAAACACCATCTCACAGACAGTGAACCTCATTTCTGCTTACAGCTTTTTTATAATATAATACGTTATATACTCATACATTAAATTTGCATGTTTTGACCCCAACATCATGTAATTGCGCAGGTTCAAGCACCTGTTCTGCCATCGCAATCATATTCCTACCTGCATTCTCCGGCCGCATCGCCTAATCAAGCGCGGTTACAGTGCCGGAGTATCGGGAAAAAGCCTTTTGACCGGCTAATATCTGCTAATTGCTCTTTCCCTGATTTTCAAGTATATCAATAAGCTGTAATATCGTCCCGTTGAGGCTGTCATCAAGTCTCTCGACACATTCCACAACCAATATGTCCGCCTGTCTGATATCATCCTCGATATCATGTATATTGTCGCGATGCGCTATGCTCACATGCTGGAAATCACGCTCAAGATACGGCATCATGTAGAGTCTGAAGGAGTCACCCACCATGACGAATCTGCTCTGATTTGAAGCCGTTGAGTCGGTTCTGTAGACCGCACTCTTCTCTGTATGGATGTGGTCTATCTCTCCGTCCGTATTAAAAAGTTCAATTTCCGGCTTATAATCGGGTATATGGTCATAATCCCTCTCATAGTCCTTCCAGCTCAGCCCGGCCGTTATGACGAGTCCCCATATACAGCTTCCCTCGGAATAATTCACACTGTCAGGCGACACATAATCAAGCCCCATGTCCTTATAAAGTGCCTGTGTTGCGATGAAGCTGCCATAATGATTCCAGTGTGTATCATACTTATAGTAGGTGCTCATGGTACTCTTTGCGGCACGCAGTTCGTCTATCGGATATATTATTTTCACAGAAGAATTCCGTTTTACATAATCGATAAATTCCGGTACTCTCTTATAGCTGTTCTCAATAGTATATGTCGGCATATATTCAGAGTACACCTGTTCCTTGTTCGGTGCTATCATGAATTGGAGCTGCACTCCGCGGCTGTCACATATATTCTGTAATTTCTGCATAAGGCTCAGCTTGTCCTTCATCTGCTGTTCACTCATCAGATTACTTCCGCAATAATACGCTATGCTATTGTCATAATTGCAGAACATCCAGTCATCACGCCCAAATATGGTTCCGTTCATCTCTCGCGCCGGGAAATACGGAAGCTTATCTGAACTATCAGCACTTCCATTATTTTCAGAGGTGCCGCCGGATTCATTTTTCCCATTACCCGGCTTCTGTCCGCTGTTAATATCATCCAGCGTTTCTCCGTCCGCATTGCCATTCCCGGAATCTCCAGATACACCAGACGAATATTCACTGTCTATGCCTCCGGAAATACTGCCATTTCCGTCGGATGTACTGTTTTCTCCATTTCCTACACCAGAATTTCCGCCGTTTTTATCATCCGCATTATTATCTTCAATGTTATCTTTTATAGCACCGTTTTCTCCGGCATTATCTCCTTGTGCATACCGCGTGCTATTTTCCGTATCGGTCTGACCTTCATTTGACCCTTCATTTCCGTTTACATCCGGCTTTGTGGCTGTATGCGTCATATCAGCAAGCGCAACAAGAACGGGCTGTACATTCATGGTGTATGCCCGTTCAAGCTTGGAATTGATTCGTCTGTTGATTGTTATAAGCGCACTGCGGTATGGTGCATGGTCATTGTAGTAAGCCTCAAGCTCCGATGTTATGCTGCCAATGTCCGCATCATCAGGAAAAGCTGCAAGCTCCCTGTTCTCCCCCAGGTCATAGTCAAGCCTTTCCATTACCCGGGAATTATCGCCGCATACCAGCTTCAAAACAGTCCACGATACCTGCGGCAGAATGAGCACACAGAGAAACAAGGCAATGGAAATGCGCCTTATAATCTTTCTGCCCTTATTTCCTGAACCTCTTCCCTTCTCCATGTGACTCTCCTTATATACTTAATTATTTATCAGGCTTCGGACATCAAAACATGCTATATATACCTAGCCAAAAGCAGCACGGATGCTGCTTTGGAAGCAAAGCATACAAGGATGTATGCCGGCTTCGGTGGCGGACGCAGGAAACCTTTATCAGAGTTCTAAGAACATCCTGCTTCGGACAATGTAGCTGATATACATAAATATAATACGTTATCCACTCATAGATTAAATTGGCATGTTTTTCCACCCGAACCTTATTATGAAATTGCAAATATCACTGGTGATAGGTCTCAAGGAAATCTCCAAGTTTTCCGAATGCCTCCTCAAGCACTTCCACCCTAGGAAGATATACAATACGGAAATGGTCAGGCTCTTTCCAGTTGAAGCCCCCGCCATGGACTATGAGCACTCTCTTCTCCTTGAGGAAATCATACGCAAACTGCTCATCATTCTTGATATTGAACTTTTTAATATCAATCTTAGGAAATGAGTAGAATGCAGCCTTAGGCTTGACAACACTAAGTCCCGGAATGTCATTTACCGCCTTGTACATATACTCTCTCTGCTCATAGATACGTCCGCCCGGAACAATGTAGTTCTTAACACTCTGATATCCGCCAAGTGCTGTCTGGACAATCGACTGTGCCGGAACATTAGAGCAAAGACGCATGTTTGAAAGCATATTTATACCCTCAATGTAATCCTTTGCGGCATCCTTGTTACCGCTGAGTATCATCCATCCTACTCTGAACCCGGCTATCATATGTGATTTTGAGAGTCCGCTGAAGGTTACACAGAATACATCAGGCGCAAGTGATGCTATTGAGATATGCTCTCCATCATCCATGACAAGTCTGTCATATATCTCATCGGAAAAAATAATGAGCTGGTTCTCTCTTGCAATCTGAACTATCTGCTCCAAAACCTCCTTCGGGTAAAGTGCACCTGTAGGATTATTAGGGTTTATTATAACGATTGCCTTTGTCTTTGAATTGACCTTCTTCTTGATATCGTCTATATCCGGGTTCCACTCCGACTGCTCATCGCACAGATAGTGAACAACCTTGCCGCCTGCAAGTGTTGCGGTTGCCGTCCAGAGCGGATAATCCGGCGAAGGTATTAAAATCTCATCGCCGTCATCTAGGAGTGCCTGCATGCTTAGGTTTATAAGCTCGCTGACTCCATTTCCTGTATAAATATCGCCAATCTCAACATTCTGAATATTTTTAAGCTGCGCATACTGCATGATTGCCTTTCGCGCTGAAAAAAGTCCCTTTGAATCCGAATATCCTTCACAATCCGTGAGCTGCTGTCTCATATCATAGACAACCTCCTCCGGTGCCCTGAAGCCAAAAGGTGCGGGATTTCCGATATTTAGCTTCAGAATGTGCATTCCGGCATCAGCCATACGGTTAGCTTCCTCAACTACAGGTCCTCTCACATCATATAATACATTATCAAGCTTAGTTGATTTTGAAAATTGTCTCATAACTCTATCTCCCATTTTTTCTGAATATACCATATTTGAACTTCCTGCATCACTCACTGTCCTTGAACTGTCCGCCACATCCGTCCGCTCCTTTTTATGCTCCGAAGAAGCTGTACATGATGAGCCACTTCTATTTTCAGGAGCCGCAGCCTCTGTTTCTTCTCCGGCAAGCCAGCTCTCATCAACCTCAAGTGTCTTTGCGAGAACTCCCAGTATGTCCTTGCGCGGCTCGCTTTTTCCGCTTAGATACTGGCTCATGTGGCTCTTACCGATTCTTACATTATATTCACGGCCAATAGGCTCCGCAAGACGAATCACATCCACCTGCTTAAGCCCCTTGGCCTCCATCGCTTCTTTAAGTCTCTGTGCAATTCCTGCCATATTTCTCCTCATTTCCTGTATGCTTCTGCAATTTTGCTATGCCTGCTGTGTAAAGCTAAAAGCTGTTCATGTTCAACGTGCAATAAATATAATGTTGGGGTCAAAACATCTCTTTAATTACTATATCATTTCATTTTGAACTTTTCAAGAGTTATTTGAACTTTCAAACAATAAAAGTTCAAAAATCAATACAAGCATTATGTGCATATATCATACAGCAAATATTGAACTTCTATACTTGACACAGCTTCACGCTATTCCCATTTCAGTAATCTTTTCTATAATATGTATTATCAGTTCAAAATCTCCTTCAACAGATATGTCCTGTTAAAAGGAAATGAGAAATAATATCCGTCAACAAAATCCTCCGTAAGCGCAATCATCTGCTTTGCAAGTTCAATTCCGACAGCTTCGCCCTCCTTTTTGCTGCCCTTTTCAGGATATCTCTCTACCAGTTCATCCGGGACATTCACACCTGCAATCTCATTTTTCATAAAGAGTGCGTTTTTCCTGCTTATGAGAGGCATGATACCGCACAGTATCCTTGCGCCTGTCTCTTCCTTAATATACCTTAAGCGGTTAACGTCCTCCTCACAGAACACAGGCTGTGTCAGAAAGAAGTCTGCGCCTGCTGCCAGCTTCTTTTTGACGCGCCCAAGTTCAACCTCAATATTCTTTCTGCCCTGATTTATGGCTCCACCATAGCAGAGCGGGCTGTCGCAGAATACCTCCTCATTCATCTCTTTGGCTATCTTCATAAGCCCTACAGAGTCGAAATTGAACACGGACTTGACCGTCTCCCTCACCATTGACGGAAGCGGGTCGCCTGTGATTATCAGCATATTATATATATCGTTGATTCTTGAACCCATGAAAAGTGAGCGCATGGCCACCGCATTCTTGTCACGACAGCATATATGCGGCATGACGGCTATGCCTGTCTCACGATGCACCTTATCCGCCATCAGCACCGAATCGATTCTGGTACGTCCCGAAGGTGAATCCGGGAATGTGAGTACATCCACCCCTGCTCCGATAAGTGAATGTGCGGATTCCAGCAGCTTCTCATCGTTCGCATCAAACGGAGGCGCCAGCTCAACAGCTATAAGCTTCTTTTTCTTAAGCTCCCCATTCTCATCATACAAAAATCCCTTTTTTTTCACCTGCTCCGCTTCCGGTTCAGAAGCCGCCGTCGTCATTTTATCACACCTTGGCAGTCCGTTAAGCTTTTCACATACTTTCTGTATTGTCTCAGGTCTTGTTCCACAGCAGCCTCCGACTATATCTGCTCCCTTTTTCGCAATATCAAGCATTTTCCCGGCAAAATAAGCCGGAGCTCCTCCAAAATGCATCTGATTTCTCGTAAAATTCGGATATCCGGCATTCGGAAGTACGATAAAGAACTTACCGCCAAAGCTGTCCAGACCATCCATGAGCTGTACCATGTGTCCCGAACCCACACCACAGTTAAGCCCTACCGCGTCCACGGGAAGCTTCGCGGCATCCGCTATGAGCTTTTTAGCGCTGAGTCCTGCGGCGCTATAGCCATATTGATTCACGCTGAAACATACACTTATAAAAATATTCTCCTCATTCTCCCTTATATACCTGATTGCCGGAAGAAGCTCCTCATAGTCGGCAAAGGTCTCAAAGTGAACAGCATCGACTCCTGCCTCAAGCATATATCCGGCAAGCCGCGTATATTCACTCTCATTTTCACTCTTTGAAAAACCGGACATTTCAGGTATAGGTCCTATATCCCCGGCAAGATAGATTTTTTCCTCTACACCGCTCTGCCCTATTGCCTTGCGCGCTATACCGACTGCCGCATTCACATTTTCCCTGACCTTCTGCTCGTCATTTGACAAAAGACTGCTGTTAGAGGCATAGGTGTTGGTTCTTATATATCGCGCCCCCGCCTTTATATACTCCGAATGTATTTCCATGACACGTTCCGGATGCATTGTATTTGCCGCCTCCGGCAGCTCATCATTGCCGTACTTTTCCGCATAATAGGTTCCGAATGCGCCATCCGCTGCTAGTCTGTTATTTGTAAGGTATCCGCGTAGGTTCATCTTTTTCTCCTGTCGTAACGCAGTCTGCGTTATTCCTATTTTTAATTTTAACACATTATATCCCCACGCACCATTTTCTGTCAATTTACAATACAATCACTGTTTTCCCTAGCCCATGCAATCACCTACTATGATGATGTTGGGTGCAAAACATGCACTATAAACTCTCAACAGGGGACGGCAATGTGTATCTGGTGAGTGTTGACCCACTCGATACCTACGAGGTCACTCTGCCCGACATGATAAAGCACGATGAGCTGCCTGGGCTTACCGAAGCCGACAGCTTCACCGATGAGGAAGCCGCTCAGAAGGAGGAGCTAAGCATTGCTCTCTACCTGGACAATGACGCTTTTCCTCAGACGACCATCAAGCTCTACAGGTATGATGGCAGCACATGTCTTGCCACCGTCGACAGCAAATCCGTTGCACTGGTTCCAAGAAGCCGGACGGTCAACCTTATTGAGGCTGTGAATGCGATTGTGCTTGGAAAATAAAAAAATGCCCCGAAGCCGGCACTTCGGGGCATTTTTTATCCTCAATCATATATGTCTGCAGCAATATTATATTGCAATTTAATCTTACTATCTATACCCAGCAATCCCCTCTCTAAGCCTCCTAAGTCCATCCTCAAGTCTCTCCCTAGGACATGCGATATTGAGCCTTAAGAACTTCTCTCCGGTGCGTCCATACTGCACGCCGTCTGAGAGGTAAAGCCCTGTGCGCTCTCTTATGCTGTCGGCGAGTTCCTCGGAGTTATCGCACACCGCCGAGCAGTCGAGCCACAGAAGATAGGTTGCCTCTGAATATATGAGCTTTACCTGCGGAAGCTCCTTTTCTATAAACCCGGTCACTATCTGCTTGTTCTCGTAGATATATTCCCTGAGTGCGTCAAGCCATTCTCCGCCGTTTCTAAAGGCTGCAACCGCCGCCCATATTGCAAACGCATTAGGCTCCGCAACCTCGTCGGTGTTAAGCCCGCGGTTCACCTTGTGGCGCAAAAACGGGTCCGGCACAATAGCCGCTGCCGTCTGTAAGCCCGCCATGTTGAATGCCTTGGTCGGTGCCACACAGGTAATGCTTATTTCACGGCAGGTGTCGGAGGCGGAGGCAAACGGAATATACTCCTTGTCCGGGTCTGTTATATCACAATGTATCTCATCAGACACTACTATGACATGGTACTTCTTCGCAAGCTCACCTACATGCGCAAGTGTCTCTCTGTCCCATATCTTTCCGACCGGGTTGTGAGGATTGCAGAAAATCATCATCGTGGTCTGAGGCTGTGACATAGCTTCCTCAAGCTTATCAAAATCAATCGAATATTCACCATTCTCATAGCTTAACGGGCACTGCAATACATTTCGCCCATTATTCACTATGGAATTGAAGAAAATATTGTACACCGGTGTCTGAATCAGCACATTTTCGCCCGGTGTTGTGAGCTTTCTGACAACGCTTGAGAGAATCGGAACAACACCTGTCGAGAATATCAGCCAGTCCTTCTCAATATGGAAGTGATGTCTATTCTCCCACCACTCACAGTATGCCTCATTCCACTCATCCGGTATTATGGAATAGCCGAACACTCCATGCTCAACTCTCTTTTGGAGAGCCTCAATGATTGCCGGAGCAGTCTTAAAATCCATGTCCGCAACCCACATCGGAAGCTCATTGTCCCTGACATCCCACTTAAGCGAATGTGTGCCGCGCCTGTCGACAGGTGTATCAAACAGCTTTCTGTATTCATCCTTCATGCCTGCTCAACCTCTCTTCTATATAACATTATAGTTTTATCTGAATAAATTATATACTTTTTAAATCATTTTATAAATGATGTTGGGGTTAAAACATTCTCTATAAACCTAGCGTGTATAACGTATTATATTTATGCATATCACGACCTTTGAGAGAAGCTTAGATTGTTCCAAGAACATCCTGCTTCGGACAATGGAGCTGATATGCATAAATATAATACGTTATACACTCGTATATTAAATCAGCATGTTTTCCCCCAACATCATATAAATCACATTATCAGGTAATTGTGAAGCTTCCTACCACGCAATCTCATCCGTCTTATTCCTGATATCGCCGCAGACAAGCTTGGTCTTTCCCTCATCAATATAATCCTTCTGTATAATGAGAGTATCAATGTAATCCGCCTTGATTGTTCCCGATGATGGATTCAGAACGCTTGTTATACCGCTTGTTATCTCAGCGTCCACGCTTGAATATTCGAATGCAAGTGTTGTGTTGATGAGCTTGCAGTTCTTCATCACAAGATTGTCGATATAGCACATGCCCTGAAGACTCTCGATTGTGCAGTTGATAAGCGTGAGGTTCTTCGCATTCCAGCCAAGATACTCTCCTGATATGAAGGAATCATATACTGTCACATTCTCCGTATTCCAGAAAGCGTCCTTGGAGAGGAGCTTAGAGTTGCGAATCTCCATGTTCTTTGTTCCGTCGAATGAATAATTTCCGACAAGCGTGAAATTGTCTGCCTTGATATTGTTGGTGTTGAAGGCAAAATAATCTCCCTTCGCAAACACATTCTCCATCGTCACATTGTTGCAGTTCCACAATGTCTCGGCTGCATTCGGGAAGGACACATTCTTAAGTGTTACCCCATCTGCCTTTCTTATATTCTTAGGAGCCTCAATGACCGTGTCCTCAATGCTCACATTGTCTGTGTACCATATTCCGGCTCTCGCCATGTCAAAAAGTGTACAATTTTTGAGGCTGACATCCTTACAATACCATAAAGGATACTTATATCTGAAAAGTGTGGTATCTATATCAAGCTTCCTGCACTCCTTGAGCGGTGACTCGCCCACATCGAACACCGAATCACTAATTCTGGCATCGATTGTGTGAAAAAGTGCTCTCTCCTCTGTAAATGTCTGCTGTGTAAATTCCTGCATTTTTATTCCTCCCTAATGCACATTTGTAATAATCATCTGTAGATAGCTGCAAATTTATGCAGAAGCTATCCATTGTTTTCTATATAGCTGATTGTTTAACCTTGTTTATCTGCAATCCGTGTCGCGCAATCACCCAATATATATGTTATCCCAAAAAACCTCTGTTCTAATGCCTCACGGCACAGTTTTTTATTATAATTCATAAACCTGACTTTAGGTCAAGCATTATTTTCAACAAATCCACCTTCAGAGCACATCATTTTACACTGACAGCCTCCCAGATTCTCGCTATAGTCTCCTCTATCCTCTCAGCATACACACCGCAGTAATTGATTACAAGCGTATGTGTGTCCTCATGCGGCTCAGGCATATACGCAGATGTGCACGCCACATTTATATCCTTTTTTATGATTCTGTCGACAAGCTCCGTGTCCGACAGCGGCGTGTCAAGCTCAAGAAGAAAATACGTGCCTGAGCTGATTTCATGTATCCTTGATATCCCCATAAGCGGTGATTTTCTTACAGCATCCATAAGCATGCTTCTCTGGGACTTAAAATAATTTCTCATATGATTTATATGCCGCTCAAAGTACCCCTCTGAAATAAATTTTGCCAGCGCATACTGCTCCATGCTGGGAACTGTCCCCGAATAAAAGCTAAGCCCGTTTCCGTACCGCATTGCAAGCTCATAGGGCAGTACCATATAGCTTATGCGAAGCGATGGTATAAGTGTCTTTGAAAATGTGTTAAAATAGATTACCCTTCCATTTCCATCCATGCTGTAGAGCGTCGGTGCCTGCCTTCCCTGATACCAGAACTCACTGTCATAGTCATCCTCGATTATATAATGGTCCTGACCATCAGCCCACTCAAGAAGCTCTGTTCTCCTTTTTACCGGCATGACCGTTCCGATTGGGAAATGCTGTGCCGGCGTTACATGAACCACATTGCACCCACTGTCATGCAGGTCTTTCATATCGACACCGTATTCATCCCTTGAGACGGATTTCCATCTGGCATGGTACATGTCATATAGTCCCGTTATCTTCCGGCTTCCGACATTCTCAACCGCCCACACAGCCTCAGGCAGGAGGCTGAAAAGCCTGCCGTACATGCTCTCAGTCCCGGAGCATATTATAATCTGCGCCGGCAGCACCTGCATTCCACGAAATTCATGCAGAAAACCCGCAAGCGCCAGTCTGAGCTCATACACTCCATTATACGGAACCGTCTTTAACAGCTGCTCCGGTCTTTCGGACAGGGTATCACGAAGCAGCTTCGCCCACGTTGAGAACGGAAACCTGTTTCTTCTTATTCTGTTGGACTTCAGATCCGCAAAATAGGCATACTCAAATTCCTCCTCCGGCTTCGGCTTTATAAGGCAGCTAGCCGACGGCGCGGAACCTATATCATTGACAAAATACCCCTTCTTCTCAAAGCTCGTGATATAACCCTCCAGAAGGAGCTGCGCGTAGGCATTCTCCACCGTGACAACACTGACATCAAGGTGCTTTGCGAGGCTCCTCTTAGACGGAAGCTTCTCACCTACAGGTATTCTTCCCGAAAGTATATCATTTTTAATGCACCTATACAGATAATCATATAAGGACAGCTCCTGCCTGTCCTCCATATTGTATGTGAGCATTCATTCTCCTCCGTTATGTGTATTATCCTATCATGCTTCGCAGTCCACAATTATATGATAAATAATAGAATATAGTTTGACCCTGACACTATTTTATTGTAAAATAAATGGAATAAAATACATGTGAGGTGCAGTATGTCTGTTTCAGATACATCCAAAATTAAAGTTATAGGCGTTGCCGGCGGCAGTGCGTCCGGTAAAACCACAATTGTCAACATAATCCGTGAGCACTTCGGTGACAACCTTGCTGTTCTAAGCCATGACAGCTATTATAAGGCTCACAACGAACTCAACTATGAGGAACGCTCCAGGCTCAACTATGACCACCCGGACTCCTTTGAGACCGATATGATGGTAAAGCATGTGCGCATGCTAAAAAAAGGCATACCTGTGGAGGTTCCTATTTACGATTACTCCATCCACAACAGAAGCCAGGCTACAACTCTCGTTGAACCTAAGAAGGTTGTCATTGTTGAGGGCATACTTATTCTTGAGAATAAGGAGCTTCGCGATGAGATGGATTTAAAAATATTCGTGGACACCGATGCCGACGAGCGTCTCATGCGCCGTATCAAGCGTGATACTGTAGAGCGTGCGCGTACGGTTGAATCGATACTTTCACAGTACCAGGACACTGTAAAGCCAATGCATGAGGCTTACATAGAGCCGTCCAAGAAATACGCAGATATCATAATTCCGCGCGGTGGACAGAACACCTCCGCCATTGAGCTTTTACTCAGCCACATTGACTCACTCTTAAAAATTGACTGATTTATAAGAACAATTTTTGCCGGGCTGATGAAAACGCAAGGCACTATTAATACAATGCATTTATCACTGCAATGCTGTTATTACCACAATGCATTTATTACCACAATATAATTACTATCGCAATGCACTTATTACCATAACGCAGTCATTACCTCAATGCAGCTTTAAATATTTATCCAGCAAATATTTAAAGCTGCATTTTTTACATTAAAATTACTTTTTCAAAATTGCTTTTCAGCCGGCATGCCCTGCTTCTTTTAGCTCATTTTCCTCTAAGCGATGACTATTCCGGATATACAAGTCTTTCAGGACAGATGTTGTCAAGCACCTCTGCCTTGAACTTGCGCGCATAGGCCTTTGCCTCCATGACATTATTGTCAAGATAATTACCGCAGTCCCTAGGTGAATATCCCGGTATATCGCATTCCTTGTCCGATGAATTGATAATAAAATCAATCATCTCACCTATAACTCCGACAATATCCTTAGACTCAAGGTCGCCGGCAAAAATCACATAGAAGCCTGTTCTGCACCCCATCGGTCCAAAGTAAATTGTTCTATCCTTCCACTCCTCGTTGTTTCTTAGGAATGTTGCGCCAAGGTGCTCAATTGTGTGAATACCCGCCGTATCCATCACCGGCTCTACATTCGGCCTTGTAAACCTTAAGTCGAAGGTTGTAATAACATTATCTCCGATTCTGTCCCTTCTTGACACATAGATACCAGTGAGAAGGTCAATATGATTTACCGTAAAGCTTGCAATTTTATTCATAAACTATAACTTCCTTTCATTTATTTTGCACCTTTTAACTGTACCACATTTCTTTTGATTTTTAAAGGCTGTTGTGTTATATTCATTATGATAAGCCTGCACATACAATATGCCTTGTACAGTGTAAGGCTGCTGTCAGAATTCATCGTGCCGCGCGCACAGAAATGGTTTTTTATGGAATGTAAAACACAGCTCAAATCAAACATAACCGGCGAACAGCTGCTCACCCTCTCAATGGACATGGGCGAGAAAATGATAATCTGCGGTGCTGAGGCCAACCGCGTTGAGGATACAATAAGACGAATTTGTTTAGCCTATGGCTGTACCAAGGTTGATGTTTTCTCCATAACCTCGTACCTGTCAACCACCATCAGGCTTCCCGATGGCACACATGATACGCAGACAAGGCGTATTCACTCCTACAGTAACAATCTTGACAAGCTTGAATACCTGAATGCAATATCAAGACATATCTGTAATAACACTCCCGCATATAATAATATAGAGACGGAGATTGCCGATATCAAAAAAGACCGCAATTTCCCATGGTACATGTCAATATCCGGATATATACTGTCAAGCATTGCCTTTGCCGTATTTTTCGGAGGTTCCATCCGCGACGGACTGATAGCCGGACTGCTATCCACCATCGCATATATCATGGATCTGAAGATACGTCCTCTGGGAATAAATATGTTGATGTACAATTTTTTCTGTACATTCCTGCTAGGTGTACTGGCACGTTTCATCGGGCTTACAGGATTCATCGACAATCTGGACAAGGTTTTCATCGGTCTTGTAATGCTCTATATACCTGGAACCCAGATGACCAACTCCATCCGCGACATACTTTGCGGAGATATTATGTCAGGGCTTTTAAGGCTTATTGAGGCAGTCATGCTCGCTATTGCGATTGCACTCGGCTTCGCCACCTCGATAATGGGACTCAACCTGTTTTTTCATTAAAATATTGTTTTTATGGCAGATGTAAAATCACCTCCGCGGATTTTTCACCACCTCTTCGCGGTAAATCGCAGGAAATGAGGATTATTATGATACAGAAATACATTATTCAGGTAATTGCCGCCGGACTCGGAGCCGGTGGCTACTCAATACTTTTTAATATAAGACGCGACAAGCTGGTGTTTGCCTCCGCCGGAGGTTCATTTGCATGGATAATCTACATCCTTGCCTCACAGTTTACACCTAATGCATTCGTGACAAATATGCTCGCCGCCTCCTTCGCAACTCTCTATTCGGAGATACTTGCCCGTATCAAGAAAGCGCCGACAACAGTTTTCCTGATTCCATCCATCATACCCATGATTCCGGGAGGTGGTCTGTTCTATACCATGTCTGCGGTCATCAGCAATGACACCGTACTCTTTGAAAAATATTTTGTAATCACAATAGAGACAGCACTTGGCATCAGTATCGGTATTATGTTCATGTCACTCATTGGGGTTAAGCTTGTGAAGAAGGGGATTTCCAAGCTGTAAAGGTGGGCTTCGCAATCACCTTAAACGATTCAGGGGTCAAAGCATACCCCTTTTAGCTATGAGTGTATAACGTATTATATTTATGCATATCAGCTCCGTTGTCCGAAGCAAGATGTTCTAAGAACTCTGGCAAAGGTTTTCTATACGTTCGCCACCGAAGCAAGCATACATCCTTGTATGCATTGCTTCTAAAGCAGCATCCATGCTGTTTTTGGCTAGAAAATGAGCAGAGTCCTAAGAACAACTAAGCTTCTCCCAAAGTCGTGATATGTTTAAATACAACATGCTATACACAATCAAGTTTACAGAGCATGTTTTGACACCCGAATCCTATGACACAGGGGATATATAGTTGATTTCTACCTGATAGTCTGGATATAATTGGTGTATATGTCCCACATGATATCGCTGTCGGCTAAGGAATTGATTCCGGTTGCGAGTCTTACACCGTCTCCACGTCCCTCATATAAGCACCACTTGCCGTTAAGCTTGATGAGTGCAAGCGTAAGGCGCTCTGTCTTCTGTGTAGTTTCATTGTCTTTGTTGTAGAGCACATAGCGGCCAGTTATATAATAGCCTGATGTGACGTTGAATTTAAGCTTGCTTTCACAGCGTGAGCGGATGATTGAACACAGTGATGTGGCTCTCTTGTATGAAATGCCCATTGAATCGGCAAGAGTCTGGTAATCTTCCTTGCCGAGATTGTCTATAGCATCGATTATTTCCTGATAATAGCTGCTCTTTGCTTCAAGTTCGTTGTAGATCCTGGCGAGCTT
>OLJA01000936.1_pt1 | contig 16866 bp, 12 predicted proteins | sample 1601401 | NCBI WGS metagenome assembly OLJA01 (sample SAMN01915217, study PRJEB22387) | human gut metagenome | isolation source: stool | host: Homo sapiens | place: USA | reverse complement strand
TCCGGTCCTTTTTCAAGGCCGAAGCCACTCCGATACCCACCAGCGGTATCACACTGTATGTCCGTTCCTCGTCCACACCTTTCCACAGTGAAATCACATCCACCATTGCATCCACGTGCGCATGCAGGAAGTTCCATGATTCCCTTGTTTCATCCTTATACGCCCCCGTCATGTGCCCACCTTCCAGTTGCATCCTGACAGCCAGTGCCGGCGTAATCCACTTGCCCACATTCAGTTCACCCCCCGGCGACACCCTGTCACCGAAAAGCGCCTTCCTGTCGCTTTCTCCTACAAAAAAGTGCACTCCGGCCCCTGCGCCCACAAACCACTTCTCGTTTGCAGGCAGCACCTCCATCGGCTTCTGCGCCAATCCGGCAGCACTTGCTCCCGTCAGCATCGCCGTCAGGCAGGCACACTTCCATTTCGTCTTGATTCTCATTTTTGTTATTCTCTCGTTAATAAATAAAAAGTTTCTTATTCAAACGATACAACACTAAAACTCCTAAAATACCTAAAACTCCTGTGATATGCCCCGGCAAGACAGTTGCCGGAGCCCTTATGAAAAGCGATCAATTTCTTAGCTAAATCAATTGGTCTGATGATTGATGCAGATACCCAGTTTATACCATTCATACAACCGGTGAATACCCTCCTCAATCTCAATCCGGTGATGCCATCCCAGCTCATGCAGCTTGGTGACATCCGTCAGTTTCCGCAGCGTGCCGTCCGGTTTCGAGGCATCCCATCTCAGTTCTCCCTTGAAACCAATCTCGCGGATAATCATCTCCGCAGCCTGCCGTATGCTCACTTCCTTTCCCGTTCCCACATTGATGTGACAGTTCCGGATGTCCCTGTCACCTTCGCGGTACGTATCCTTGAAGTCCACATTCAGCAGCACATGCACACTCGCATCCGCCATTTCCTCGCTCCACAGAAACTCCCTCATCGGCGCTCCCGTGCCCCATAGCGTCACCGCCTCCGGCGTAATACCGAATTTGGCCAGTTTCTCCAGGATTACCTCTTCCGTGCAATCCCCGTTCACACCCTCCACCGGGCGCAGGTTAATGTCCTTTCTCACCGCCTGCCAGTCGCCCTCGTTCAGGCATTTCGCCAGATACACCTTCCGCATCATCGCCGGCAGCACGTGACTGTTCTCCAGGTGGAAATTATCATTCGGACCATACAGATTGGTCGGCATTACCGCAATGTAATTCGTACCATACTGCAGGTTAAAACTCTCACACATCTTCAGCCCCGCAATCTTTGCAATTGCATACGGCTCATTCGTATACTCCAGCGGAGACGTCAGCAGCACCTCTTCCTTCATCGGCTGCGGTGCCTCCTTCGGATAAATACACGTACTTCCCAGAAAGAGCAGCTTCTTCACCCCATGCCGGAAACTCTCACCAATCACATTCTGCTGAATCTGCAGGTTCTGGTAAATAAAATCCGCACGATACTTCAGGTTCGCCATGATGCCTCCCACGTGCGCAGCCGCCAGCACCACCGCTTCCGGCTGTTCCTTATCGAAGAACTCCCTTACCGCTACCGGGTCCAGCAAGTCCAGCTCCTTGTGCGAGCGTCCCACCAGATTCTCATACCCCCTTGCTTTCAGGTTGTTCCAGATGGCAGATCCCACCAGTCCGTGATGGCCTGCCACATATATCTTCGTCTCAACAATCCCATCTACAATTCTATCAGATGCTTGCGGATTTTCCAACTCAAAAAATATATAATACTCAATATTTGTCAAATCGTATTCTGCTGGTTGCGTAAAAACCACTTTAGTCACGCTCTGCTCTCCTCTTTTTTATCCGCTCACATACATCATCAATGGAGCTAACCCTACCTTCTTGCATAGCTTTGTATCCCTCGCCTATCAAACGATACAATTCCAACTTTGCTGCGTCTGTATTTTCTCTTTCCATTACAGGACCACTTGTTGCAGTTGCCATAAGATCACTCCTTTCAAAATTTTGTTACTACTTATCACATAAATATTATACCCTAAAATTTCAAAATTCACAAGCTAGCCTACATAATCTTTCATACACAAATTTTTTTCAGTTTCGTTGTAAAATTAATTAGATCACCATAAAATAACCTACTAAGCAAGAAAACAAAGGATTCCTTATGGCTAATTTTATATAAAATATTTATACCTTGAAAAGATTTTTAACTCACAAAAGAAATTTGTCGATGGCACCACATACGGCATGCTTCTTAAATATTAAACAATAAAAAGATATCTAAAACATTTAATCTGTTACATCTAATAGGAACCCATATCTTCCATCATTTTTTTCTTTTGTGAAATGAATTATATTTGCATCTTTATAGTTAATATTTGGTATCTCGTTTTCAATCACAATTGTCTGTATTCCTTTTTGGTTATCAACAATATCTTCAAATAAAGTATTTCTCATAGTTTCTGATGGCTTCTTTGTTTCATTTTCTTTAAGCGACAAGATAGGAGAATCCAATACTAAAAAATCAGGAGAATACTTTGCTTTGCTCTCCATATATCTTGATAAAACAATAGCTATTACTGAATTGAAATATGCATTATAACCTTTTCCATTTGAACTTTTCTTTTTTCCATTTATAACAATATCCATATCAACTATGTCAAATATTACTGAAAGTAAATTGTCGTAATTACAATTTTCAAGAAACGATTTAATGCCATTACTTAACTCGTTAATAAAGCTATAATCAAGATGTTCTTTCACCTTGAATTTTAGTTCACCTTCTTCATCTATGTCATTTTCAATCATATCAGCAGTCTTTTGCTCTGATAATTTTTTGAGAATATTTATTTCTTTTTGGCATTCAATCGCATCTTTGTATGCTGATAATTTTTCTTTTAAAATAGACACCTGTGGCTTTAGCTTTTTTTCGATAAGTTCTTCAATTGATTTCTTTTTTACCATTAATGTACCAATCTCGTGTTCTAAACTGAGTTTTTCAGAACGCAACTCTTTAGAAGCACTTTCCAAATCTTTTGCCTGTAATTTTATTTTTTTATAATCTGATTTTGCGGCATAAATATAATTATGATTTTTCTTAACAACTACTGCACCATCACAAAATGGACAATGAGTTGAAAAAGACGCATCTAAATTTGCTTCTCCATCAACAATAAAACTAAGCCGTTTTAAATCTGCTTCATACTGAGTAGCCAGTTCATCATACCTATTTAATAATACATTACACTCTGATAAATTCTCATTTTTCTCATATAACTGAGCAAGAATTTTTTGATTTTCTTCAATAGAATTATTTATTTGCTTCTCATTATCAGAGATTTCCTCCATGATTTTTTCAATTTCTATAGCAATATCTATATTTGGATTTTCCTTTAATTGAGCCAGTAATTCTTGATTTCTCTCCGATAACTTAAACAATTCTTTATTTATATACGCTTTTACAGCATTCTTTTTTGCTTCTTTGATTTTTTTCGTGTCTTTAGTCTCTGTCTCTGCAAAATCTTGACCTGATAAAAGAAAAATTAAGGATGCAATTACAGCTGTATTTGATGTATCTCTACCAGATAATATAGCTGAATACTCAGAAATAATTTTTGTTTCTGTAAGCATAAACATATGACTAAAAGTTCGCCATGACAATATCTGCTTCTTGCAATTTTCATTGCTGATAACCAAATGCAAATCATCGATACCAATTAACGATAGCCATACAGAATTTATAGTTTTATCATAATTATTTTTGCTTGCTTTAGCAGCATATTTTCCTGAGAAAACATTATTATCGTTACTGCTAACTTCAATTTTATTTTCCCCGATTTTTCGACTCATTGTTATCGTACCGCATTGAGTTCTCACTATTATTTTTATATATTGATAGCCTGTTGAAATATCAATCGGTTCCCGTTCGGAGCCAAACATATAATCAATACATTTAACAATATATGTTTTTCCTGTATTTGATGGACCATATATAATATTCACACCATTCGATAATTCAATAATCGAATCCGTCTTTCCTAAACCTGTAACGATTATTTTTTCAATATAGAAACTCATAATTTTTCACCTCTCAACACAGCTATTGCGTATTCATTTATACAATGGGTTAGTTTTCTATCGGAATATTCAAGAAACAACGCATTAGTTTTTTTTACAATTTCAGAAAAATCTTTTGCATATTTATTATTAAGAGATTCAGCAAAAGTAATTCCTTTTTTTGATATACTATAATTAAAACCACTTTTATTGCAATGTGGAGTGATGTAACCTCTTAATACGAGTTCCTTTGTTGCCCGGGACACGATTTCTCTCTTTGATGTATACTCACTAAATCTATAATCGTTATCTCCATGCAAATTATATTCTGATACACCAAAATCTTTCCCATATATTGCTATAAAATCCAAAGCAATAATTCGATCAATAGATAATCTAGCCTGTACAACATTCAAAATCGTCAATATTCTTAAGGATACTTCAAATGAAGTGTTAAAAATGTTATTCATTCTTCGTTCACCCATCTCAATTTATTATCATTAACCAGCATATGACAAACTCCCTTTCGTTCACTATTTCCTATGCAATGCAGTTTGCTATCCAACATAGATTTAGATGTATTAGTTACAGTTGCTTGCTTTAAATCTTCTACCAAACGTTTATACCCACTATCGTATTCTTGCTCATGCGTATCAATTATTCCATTGTATATTTCTTCTTTCAATACATCAAATTGTTGAGAATCTGTCAAGGTATCTCTAACAAACCTGCGTATCGTTTCGGCAGAATAATAATCTTTTCTTTGTCTATTTAAATGCTTAAAGTAGGAACTATATGATTCTAAAGATTTTATAGTATCAATTTTAATACTCAATTCGTCCGAATATGCTTCTAACAATGCAGAAATATAAGGCATCTCATCACTCTTAATCGTATCTGTTGGTGTTAGTGTCGCAGGAAAGCTAAGTCTCCGTCCTCCAAAACGAATATTGCCATATATTGTATCTAAATATTCATCTATAATTTGGGCAATAGGATATGTTTTAATTATTGTAAAATCAAAAGACTTTATATAATCCAAAAATGACTTATCTAATAAAACTTCTTTGGTTTTAGTAATTTTTGTTTTACAATATGTATCCCAATTCTTTATAAGGCTGTTTAAAAGGTCAGATGGCTCATCTATTAAGTCTTGCAGTGCAGAGCCTATATCATTTGAAGCAATAATAAAATACTTCTTGGGTATAGGAATTTCTTTTATATATGTATAATAACAAAGTTTACCTAATTCCAAATAATAATTCGTTGGAGCAAGTCCCGTATTATAATGCTTGCATTGATAATAATCTACAGTACCATCACTATAATAACCAACAACATCTCGCCCTTTATCTCCTGCACCTCCAATTCTTTTAATTGAGGAGTACTTCGACTTTTTGCATCCATATAACCATTCCAATGTGAATTGTTCAAAAGAATCTTCATCCATAATATGAACTTTATCAATAGGTGCGATATTGGTATCCGCTCCATACAATTCGATGTCTATATGAGGTTTATCTAATGGTTTAAATGATAACATGCCCTCACCTCCATCTCTTTACTTTAGTGTTCTATATGTTTACCACTCTTTCTCAATCACTATCACAATAAATGCAGGCTCAAGAAAAGTCTAGATTTTTCTGCACCTGCTCCAAATATAAAATCTATTTTTATAACCTCATCTGTACATTCCTTTCAGTGGCATTAAGTAATCACATAATTCATAAAGTTAATTATACACTACTTATTCTCTTTTTTCGACACTTTTATCCGACATAATTCGACTATGTATTTTCACTCAACATCATCAAAAAAATTCTTCTATCAAATCAACAAGCCTTTTTATTTCTATTTCATCATGTCGTACAGATATTCCCATAACATGTTTAATATCTATAACAACCCCCTGTACCCTTTCATATGTTTTTTCATTTGATTTCCAATTACTAGTTGCCTCTCCAATCCTACTATCCTGCCATCGCCTATAGGCTTTTCAATATAATTATAGCAATGAATTTTGTTCAGCAATTCTCTTTCAAGCCCCATAAGAACCGTAATAAATATTATCGGTGTCATCCGATATCCTCTATATTTTCGAATACTTTCAGCAAAAGCAATTCCTGAATTATCATTAATTTTCTTGGGTTCAAGAATGATGTCCACTAAAAACAAATCAATCTTATTATCCATCGCAGCTAAATATGCATCTTTTCGTCGTCCAAAACATAACACTTTATCAACTCCATGACAAGATAACACAATTTCTCTTAACGCTTCTCTTGTACTTTCTTTATCTTCCAGTATCAAAACATTCATATTACACTTAAGTCCTCAATCATTTTTCAAAAATCCTCAGAAATTGTTTTCACAAAATCAAGCACCTTTCCCTTTAATCTGTTATCAACTTTACGATAAAATGCTACCAGCAACAATTCATCCTCTTCCATACTTTCCTGCTTGATTCCCAGCAAATAACTTACAGGAAGTTTAAATTCTTTCGATATATTTTCTATAACTTCATATGGAATTGGTGTAACGCCATTCTCATATCTACTTAGAGCTGACTGTGTAATATGTGTCCTTTCAGAAAACTCCTGTTGAGACATATTATTATGCAAACGCATTTCCTTAACTTTCTTCCCTACCTCAACATTGCTCACAGACATAGAATAATTGCACACCTCCAATATTGTTTTATTCCAATTGTATTATACTTGTCTATGGGCGCAATTTTTATTCATTATTAAAATTTGTTTATTCATTTTTAGCATAAAGCATACAGCCCAATGTCTTATAAATATTTTTACAAACATAAATACCAAAATGATTACATTTTTCTGTAAGCACAATATTTTATACGTAAAGCCTTGATAATAGAGTACCTTATCCAAAATTAATATCTATAAGATAATACTTCAAATATAAAAGTTATTGTTTTTCAAGCACTTGAAAAACTCAAAGAAACTTAATTTCAAGGTAGTCTTTATAAACTATGTTATTCAAGCCGAATCTAATTTCTGATTAAACAATTGGGAAAGGTAATTGCTGACTGGCAAGCTAACGGTTTTTCTGCCAGTGCCTTATGCATACAGAACAACATTAATGAACCTATGGAAGAGTTCTGGAATATTATGAAGCGGGAGATGTACTATACTAGAAAGTTTAGGACAAAAAACATTCTTATATAGACCATTAAAGAATATCTTGACTACCACACAAGTGAGCGCGTACAGAAAAATATCATAATGATGTTACTCATCTGACTCTGTTCCAATCAGACGGTAACAGGCCTCGAACACTTCATAGCTGGTACTGCCATTTAACTTGCCACTCTTTTGAACAGCAAGGGTTTATTTTTTTCTGCAATTTGTTGGCAGATTTATTGACCAAGAAAGCAGATTTCTGTCAAAAGATATTTGAAATATATACAAAAAAAATCACCAAAACGATGTGATTAAAAATTAAATATAGATCTATTTACTTAGATGCCATCTTCAGTAACACTTTCAGAAAAACGCATAAAACAACGCCGCTCATAATAAGCGACGTTGTTTTATTGTCAGGTGTATGTTTTGACATTTATACATTTTCCTATGCACATTCAAAAATAAAAATGTCAAATAATATCAAATTCAGCGCATACCTTACCACATGATGTAATTACACATATTCTATACTTTCCTTGTTCCAATTCTCCAAAACTGCTTTCAATCCCCGATTCATTTACACTCTTATCACCAGGCATTATATACTGTGCATTTGCTGTCACATAATTTGTTTTGCGAGATAACTCTACCCACTCTTTGCCATTATATTTCTCAATACCATAATACGCTGGTAATGTTATAATGTTTTGTGGGAAATTATAGATTGAATATGTAATCACTTTGGTATCCTGCACAAACCTATCAATCACTAATTTTGCATCATTCTCATTGGCTTCCACATTGGTTTCCCATGAACTTTGATGAGAAGCTGATGGTAAAGTCGCATCAGACTCATTGGTAGGTTCCGGTGTTAATGATTTATTTTTTTTCACTTGTACACTGCATTTATATTTTTTTCCATTATACTTTGCAATAACCGAACACCTCCCAATTTTCTTTGCCTTGATTTTTCCTTTTTTTACTGTGGCTATTTTCTTATCATTACTTTTCCAAACCACTTTCTTATTCTTGGCACCCTTCAGTTTAATTGTGCAAAAATCACCCTGCGTTATTGCAACATTCTTTTTAGATAATCTTACTTTCGCTGACGCTATTGGCTTAGAATTATAAAATGCCATTCCTGTCACAAATGATAAAACCAATACAACCACAAGCATTCGTTTCTTCATAGTAAAACCTCCATTTCTGCATTATGGGTTATAATACCTGGATTATACATAATTATTATTCTGTAGCCACACAATTAAGGAATAATCATATCGTCTCCCTGATGATTCACCACTCACCTGTGTGGAATTAAGCATCCTCGTATGAGTCAAAATACCATGTGCATAATAGTCGTTATCAAAATAAGGAGAACCGCTCTGTCCGCCGGCGCAATATATATTATCACAGCTTAAACGTTGATCAGTATAACTCGTTACAGAACCATATGCCTCATACATTCTATATCCGTTATCGCGATCACCTGGATATCCTGCTGTCCTAAGATTCATCCCATTGCTAATAGCAGAACTCATTCCAAAGCAACCAGTTTTTTCTACAGTTCTTTCTCCCCAAATCACATATGCTACATCATAATTAGAATCTGTTGTAATCGTTCCATCTGCATTTGTTCCCGTAATATACTGTGGGTAATAAATATATCCTGAAACATTTGAAAAACAATTACTATATGTATTATTATATCCATTATATCCATAGTATGCCTTAAAATCTGTAACCCATTTTCCATAACTATCAGTCAAGCAATGACGTGCTGTAGCACACAAATTAGGTCCAACTGCAAATCCCGTTCCCATATATCCTGCTTTTTGCGTTCCAGCAGCATTTGTTGTTTCTGAAAAATAAAGCTTTGCAATTCTATAATATGGATCTGCTTGTGGATTACTAACAAGACTTCTGTTGTCAATGGCTCTTGTTGATTTTTGGCTTTCTCCATAATACTCCAATGTATTGTTTTTTGCATCATCAAACATCTGTTTTTCTTTTTTTGTTAATAGTTTTTGTTCCTGTGGTTCCGAAGCACTTTGGGGTTCAAATTCTGCTGTATCTACACTCCTTTTTCTTTGAGCATTTGAAACAACTGCTTGCAGCTCATCTTCTGTAATCAATGTTTCCGTCTGAGTTTTCACATCATAATATGCCAAGACTGCATCGGAACCTGCATCCAACGATTGACAATTGTCTTTCAAATCACAAGCAAATATATCTTGCGGAATTAACATAATTGTCAATACAAAAATCATCAAAACACTAAAAGCTTTTTTCATTTTCATAATATAACCTCCATTTCGAAAACCTTTGAGTTAACTGTAGTAATCTAACTTCTTTCTATCTCCATGGCAGTATGTTCTTAATATTATACTGTATCTTACAACCCTGCCTCGAACAATAACATGCCATATATTACTTTTAAATTCACTTGCCAAATTTCGATACTGATACTATAATTAATTTGCTGTTTCGATTGCGTTCTTCTCCGAAGTCTGAACCTCTTCATTTGAGAAGAACGCTTTTTCAATGGAATCTCTGTATAACCAAATATACCCCAAATACATTCTTTCACCTCCCTAGTATTTTACTCTTCCCATTCTTGCATAATCCCCCTAATATATTTACTTCAAGTTATGCAATTATCAAAAGGGATTATCTATTGTCAAAGTGTCATCTTTTTGTCAGTCGTTTTGAATTTTCTCATCTGTTTTTGCTAGTTCAAGTATATCATTTTGAATATATAAAACAATATGAATTTCAAAATCCGACCAGCTTTTTGAAACTCCTCTTGACAACTCAGGTTCGTTAGGTCTACCCCCCCCGTTTCTGTCTATACTTAACAGATGTCCACTGGATATTTAGCACCACTCAGATATCAAGGCTTTTGAAAAATACCCCGAATAAGAAACTAATCGCACCAGATATAACCCTGTCAACATGCAAAAAACGATACTATTCGTTTTTATGACTTATGGATGTATATCACTAAGAAATCTGAAACATATCTGTAAAGGAAATATCAAATTTATTTTTTTAATGGATATCTTGCAGAATATTTGCCCACTTTATTTATGATGTATTAAACACTCTATCGAAGATATCTTGAATGACATCAATAAAAAGATTTTTAAACTTCACTCCTCCTCATTCAAAACCATTTAATAACACTATCATCTTTTACCCCTGAGATATTCCTCCTTTCAGTCGTCTCAGTTTTTTATCAATAAACTATTTATAATAAAATCTAAAACATCAAAATATAGCAATTTCTTATCTACCCATTTTCTTAACAGTTGGATAAAGTGTCAAGGATAATCCAAAAAGATATATTGCAATTACCGCTATGTACTCCCAATCTACTGTAATTGGTGTATTTGTAATTACATTATTCTTCCAAAGACAAACCACTATCACAGCTCCTGTAATCGCCCCTAATATCACTCCCGAAAGCATATAACTCCATGTCTGCATCCAGCAAATCCTGTGAACACTTTTATCCGTTGCTCCAAGCATACGAAGCGCCCGATACTCTTTTTTTCTTGCAAGCAACATTCCATTGGCAGAATTAAGAAGTCCAATTCCTGCAACTATCAAGAGCATTGCAAGGACTACATGCAATGTAGTAATCCATTGAGATACCATGTGTTTTGAATTTTCCACAACATCATCATAAATCTTCCATTCCAGGTTTGTATCCATTTCAAGTTGCAACTGCTGAAATTTCTCTCTAATAAGTTCTTTATCTCCGTCTAACCATATTCCTACAGAAGGCCCATCTAAGCCTTCCGCAGATTCCTTTTTTTCACATAAATTATCCCAATCCACAATTACCTTGTACATTTCAGCATAAAGTGTATCAGCACCTACAATTTCCACCAGAATAAAATCTTTCTTACCCTCCAAAAAGTCAGATTCTAAAGTAACTGTATCACCAAGTTGATACCCTTTCTCACTTGCAACTGATTCTTCCATAACAATCCTTTTTGTTTTTGGTACATTTTTATACTGTTTCCATATTTCCGCATGCAGAAGATGCGGAAGTGTTTCTAAATCTGATACCTTAAAGGAATACATAGTTTCATTTTCTTCATTATTTGAAATTAAATCAAAATCTCCATAAAGCATATACCCATTTCCAATTACCGTTTCAAATCGTTTATACAGTTTTTTTATGTATGACAAAGACATATTTTTGTCTGATTCAATTTCAATTCTTGCTGTTTTTCCTTCTACAGTATTGTAATTATACCAATCATCATTCGCTTTTAATAATTTCAAAGATGCCTGACCAGTATAGGAAAGTGCAGTAATCAGGACAACAATCAGTATCATCATAAAATTCTGCCTGAATTTAGATGCCATTAATTTCATTCCCAAATAACCTGAATTTCCAAAAATATTTCGCAATGATATAAAACGATTGGCTTTCCTGGCTTTTTTCAAACTTGAAGAAGTCGCATTAAATACCTGTATTGGCAATACACTTTGACCAAAGTAAAATGCAACGTATACAAAAATATTAAACATTATAAAAACTGTTATGGTAATCTGACACAAAACTTTCCAATTTATGCTGGCATTTCCATCAAACATCTGTACCTTATCATTAAACCATTGTAAAGTAACACCAGAGACCATTGTACTGAACGCAGCTCCTGCAAGACAGGCAACTGCACTTAATATAATGGACATAGAACAAAAGATAGTCTGAACCTGATTCTGTGAACCACCCACAGTTCGCACAATAGCCATATCTTTTCTATATTTTCGCATGTATTCCATAAAAATATTTACTACAAACAAACCACTAATCATGATAACCACAACAAAAAAAATTCTAAAAATCATTTGGATATTTTTCAACATAGCACTGTATTCAGTTCCCCCTCTTTGGTCTGACACATAAAAATTGGGATACTGCGCTTTTATACGATTACTCAACGAATATTTATCTTCTACTTCTACATAAGCAGAATCATCACATTGTAACAACATATAATTTACCTGTGATAAATTACTGTGTCCAAGTAACTTATGAATCTGTGACAATTCCATAATCACCATTGGCATCTTATAATCTGACATCGAATCTGTCTTGATTACTTGTATGATATTAAATTTCTTTTTTCCAATTAAAAAAGTATCTCCAGTTTTCTTATTTTCTCGTTTTCCAAAAGAATCATTAATTATGATACTGTCACCCTTTATGTCTTTGGTATACTTATACAAACTCTTATTGACCGCATCATCTGCCACGCCTACCATATAAGTATCCAAAAGTTCATTGGTCTGATAACCCCTGCTAATCTTTTTTACTGTCTTTTCCTGTTTCAAAAACTTGATTTCCTCATCCGTAAAACTTTCACTCTCATTCTTTGTCACCTTTATATCAAAAGCACCTTTTTTAGCTTCCATTCCTCTTTCTATTGATTGCTCAACATTAGATGACACCTGAAACATACTAATACTCAGAAAACACGCCACAAATATGCTTAAAAAAGCAGAAAATGTAAGCATTTTACTGCTTCTCATAAAAGTTATACCTATTTGAATAATTCTTTTCATACATTTTCCTTTCCATGCTCACATTTTGCATATTTCTTTGTACAATCATATTGTTAATTGCTTTATGGTTGTTTTCAAACACATCGACAACACGAACAAATACATCACAATTCCAAGTAAATTCTGCCAGTATATTGAAATGGAAACATTGGCGTTTACATTGGAACGCCATAGCATATAAACCGTTACCAACCCAATCGCCATTCCAAGAATAATTCCGGCAAACATATAACTCCATACCTGAATCCAACACATTCTTCGTACTCTTTTTACGCTGCTCCCAAGCATTCGTAACACCTGATATTCTTGTCTTCTTGCAACCAGCATACTCTTTGCAGAGTTTAGCCAGCCGACCCCCGCTACGATAAGCAGCACAAAGAGTACCACACTAATCATAGTCAGTCGCTGATTGCTGACATTATCACTTTCCTCTGCAAGTTCTTTCATACTGAACCACTTAAATCCGGTTTCACTAGTCTCGTATTTTTCAAATACTTCTTTAGTTTCTTTGGTATATCCTTTTGTATAAAAATAAGCTTCATATGGACAGTCAGCATCTTTATCTACACCAGTTAATGCCTTTTGTTCCAAAATAATTCCATCTTCCTGTGCTAAATTGTCATTCCAATCTACAATCTCGACAATGGTAAATTCTTTCTTACCTCCAAGCCATTTTGTATTTAATGTTATATGTTCTCCTAATGCATAACCTGAATACTGAGCAGTTTGTCTGGTCATGACAGCTCTTTGTTCCTCAGGAACAGCTTCATAATTCTCCATTTGCTCTCCTGAGAATTGTTTCATCAAACTTTTCAAATCTGCCACATAGAAACTCCAAATATCCTCATTTAAGCTTTGACCATAACCACTATAACTTCCCAATAAATAACTGCATTGTTCTGTTGTTTCCTGTATTTCTTTCTGCATATTTTGAATTTTATCCATAGCTAATCTATTTTCCGAATAAAACACAACACCTGCATCACTGCCATTAAGCAAATCTCTGTAATATTGAAGACTATTCTCATTTAAAAGTGTAATCGACGCCTGACCTGTGTATGCTAATGCTGTTATTAATGCAATAATTATAACAATCATAAAATTCTTCCAAAATTTGGGCATTAAAAACTTTATGGCTAAATATCCGTCTGAACCAAATATTTTTCTGATAAATAAAAAACGATTGGCACGTTTCTTTCTTCGACGTCCTTTTGTATTGTTCTGAAACACCTGAATCGGCAATACTCTTTGTTTTATTAAGAAAAACAGTACACTTATAAAATTATATATAACAAAAAGCATTCCTGCCATGAGAAGCATACTTTTCCAGTTTAAGATTACATCTCCATCAAACAAATGCAGGATACCATTTAACTTATTGAGAAAAAGCCCATCTACAAATGTACATGCCACAACTCCCAACACACAGCCTGCTGCACTCAGCATACATGACATGGATATAAAAATACAGTTGACCTGCCATCGTTTTCCACCGATGGTACGGATAATAGCCATATCGCACTGATACTTTCTCATATATTCATGGAAAATACTTAATATAAACATTCCACAAATTATGACCACGATAATAAAAAGTGCCAAAAGTAAACCTGCAAAAATAAGAAGCACTTTCTGAAAATCTTCATCCTGACTGACACATATTACTTGAAATTTGCCTTGAGCAATAGCAGTAAGTTTATCTGTAACATAATCCAAATCAGCTTGTTTTGGACATTTTAACAGCATATAATTAGGATTATTATCTACCCCAAGACTTTTCTGTAACTGGCCCATATCTACAATTGCAAGAGCTATCTTGCTTTTTGAAAAGCTGTCGTTTTCAATTACTTCTTTGATTATGTATTCATGTTTTCCAATTACAAAAGTATCTCCTGCTTTTTTCTCATATTTTTCACTAAGGTATTTATTGATAGCCATGTCATTGGCAGTCACATTACATGTATACTTATATCTGCTCTTGTTCATATGGTCATCTTTTACTCCGACAATATAAATACCATCTAAATTTGCAACATAATATCCATAAGAAATCTTCTGAACATCTTCCACCGTTTGAATTTGTTCATTTTCTTCTTCAGTAAATGCCACTCCCTGCTCCTTAGTCAGACCGATATCATAATCTCCGTATTCTTCTAAAATATTATTTTTATAAGATATCTGAGCACTGTTTACCAATTGGAGCATACTGACACCTAAAAAGCAGGCAAAGAAAATGCTTAAAAAAGCAGAAAATGTAAGCATTTTACTTTTTTTCAAAAAAGTAATCGCTATTTTACATATTCTAAACATTTTCTTTTCCTTTCACTGCTTCAGCTTTTTTCTGAGACTCTCTGAATTTCACAAGGATTTCATCTACATTTCCTGTGCCACTCTTTTTCTCATATTCTCCATAAAAACGACCATCCTGCAAAAACAAAACCCGATCTGCATAACTTGCAATAGTCGGATCATGAGTAACCAGTATCGTACTTTGTCCATTTTTTTCTTTCAATTCAAGAAAAATCTGCATAATTTCATACGCTGTATCACAGTCCAAATTTCCCGTTGGTTCATCCGCCAGCAAAATCTTTGGATTGTTAATCAGGGCTCTTGCAATAGCCACCCTCTGCCTTTGTCCTCCCGAAAGATTGGTCACCGGATTTCTTCCTTTCTCTCCAATTCCTACCATTTCAAGAATATCCTTTGTACACCTGCGAATTTCTTTAGTCTTTTCGCCTGTTAATATCAATGGAAGTGAGACATTTTCCTCAACCGTAAAATCCTGTATCAAATTAAAATCCTGAAACACAAATCCAATATTTTCGTATCGAATCCTCGTTGCGTCCGGCTCAACTCCATATTTTTCTTCCTTTGTACCATTTAAATAGATTTCTCCCTCATCAGCCACATCCATAGCACCTATAATATGTAAAAGTGTACTCTTACCTGAGCCACTGCTGCCCATAATTGCAAGTATCTCCCCCTGCTCCAGTGCAAATGAAACTCCTTTTAATGCCTCCAGAGATTCATCACCATTCTTGTAGAACTTGTGAATATTTTTCATTTCAATAATATTTGACATTCTTCTCCTCCAACACCTTCAAACTAAGATAGTATATATATTACCACTTTACATTTGTTAGCTCAATATGTATTTACTTGTTGTGGTCAAGCTTTTTTGTAACACTATGACCTAATTTCTGCCACAGGGGTTATGTAACCCCGTGGCGTGCCTCATAAGGCGTTTTGTAATTGTTATAAGAATGCGGACGTACATGGTTATATTGCACATACGCAAATTCTTCGACTGCTGTGTAGAGTTCATCCTCTGTACGATAATAATGCTGATATATAAGATCATTTTTCAATGTATTGAAATATCTTTCCATAGGGGCATTATCATACGGATATCCAGCCTTGCTCATGCTTTGCTCAATACCAAGCTTCTCACAGAATTCTGTAAACTCTTTTGATGTGTACTGACTTCCTTGATCGGAATGCAGCAAAAGTTTACCCAATTCTATTCCCGGTTGTGAATGAATTGCTTTTTCAAGCGTTCTTTTCGCTAAATCAGCTGTTATGCTTTTATCCGTTATACTTGCAATAACACTTCGGTCATGAAGATCAATAATAGTGCAATTATAACGCTTGCTGCCATCTGTTAAAAATAAATAGGTAAAATCAGTACACCATTTTTGATTTATTGCATTTGCATGAAAATCCTGATTCAGTTTGTTTTCGTAAACCTTGTGAGTAATACCATGTTCATATGCTGGTTTCTTTTTTCTGGATATTGAAAACAGCTGCATTTCAGTATTCATATATTTGTGAACCGTTAAACAACTGATGTCGTACCCTTTACGAATAAGATACGCATGCACGGTTCTGTACCCATCCACTCCGCCATGAGAGTGATAGATTTCTCGAATAGATTTTTTGATTTCATCTTTTTGACGATGATAATCAGCCTTTCGATTTTTAAGATAATTGTAATAAGCATTTGGACATATATTAAACTTTCTGAGGAGCCATCTAAGTCCAAATTTATTGTTGAATTTCTGAATGAATCGATAAGCCTCTAATCGATTTCCTTCGCAAAGAATGCAATG
>OLJA01000917.1_pt1 | contig 17159 bp, 10 predicted proteins | sample 1601401 | NCBI WGS metagenome assembly OLJA01 (sample SAMN01915217, study PRJEB22387) | human gut metagenome | isolation source: stool | host: Homo sapiens | place: USA | reverse complement strand
ATTTTGAACATACTAATTGTAACACGCGGGATTATACACGTATATACAATCACTGCGCGGATGTTGTGCAGATGTAATGCAGGCGCAGCAAAAAAATAATAACCTTAAAAACATTGCTCAAAGATTGCGCTGATTGCAAAACAAAAGCACAGTGGATGCATTACATTTGCGCAGTCTTTGTATATACCTACGTTATTTTTTGTTATACACTTATTGGCAGGAAATCTATTCTTTATAGGATAATTCTTTTCCTTTGTTCCTTGAAGTCCAATTTATTCATCAGTGCAGGTGACAAAAGTATCAAATCATTGTATAATAAAAGAACAACATGGTTTAATACTTTTTCTGCCACAGAAAGGAGTTTAATAACCACGGCAGACAAAAGGAATTCTGAAACGCCTTCTCCTATCAGGACATACAAGGTAGAAGATCTTGCGACCATGCTAAATATTGGTCGTTCTTCCGCATACAATCTTGTGAAAGAGGGACATTTCAAAACGGTACGAATCGGTAATGCTATACGAATTTCCAAAAAATCTTTTGATGAATGGTTAGATTCTCAGTCTTTCTAACCTGAAAGGAACATTAGTATGGCTACGATTATTAAACGTAAAAAAGCATATTCTGTTGTTTATAACTACGTTGATGAAAACGGCGAAACCAAGCAAAAATGGGAAACCTTGCATACCCACAAAGAAGCACTGAGGCGAAAAGCCGAAGTGGAAAATACTCAAAACGAGGGAACATTTTTACCACCAAACAAGCAAACTGTTCGGGAATTTCTGCACGACTTTGTTGCCACCTATGGCGAAAGAAAGTGGAGCATTTCGATGTATGATGGGCAGCTTTCCTTGTTTTCCAATTACATCAACCCCATTATCGGCGATTTGGAAGTGCAGTCTATCACACCTCGTGTGGTGGATAAGTATATTCAAACACTTCAAAAAACACCCAGTGCCGCCCGAAAGAATCGTAAGACACACGCAGAATATGTTACGAATTCGACGATTGAAAGAATCTTCAAACTTCTTCGCTGCGCCTTTAAGCAGGCTGTTCGTTGGGAACTGATCGGCAAAAATCCGTTCGACAACGCCATCTTGCCTAAAACTGTTTATAAAAAGCGTGACATTTGGGATGCAGATACCATTCGCAAGGCACTGGATCAATGCGAGGACAGCAAACTGTACATTGCAATGAATCTATCCTTTGCGTGTTCCTTGCGAATGGGTGAAATCCTGGGGTTGTCTTGGAAGAATGTCCATATTGAAGATGAAGATATTGCCGCTGACAACGCTTACATCTATATTGATGCCGAGTTGGAGAGGTCGTCAAAGCAAGCCATTGAAACACTCGGGAAAAAGGACATCTACCACATTTTTACCCCTCTCATGCCTAATACCAGTACGCGGTTGGTCTTGAAGAAGCCCAAAACGGATTCCAGTATTCGTAAGGTATGGTTGCCGAAAACGGTGGCGTACATTCTTCGTGATTGGCGCAAGGCTCAGAACGAGCTAAAAGGCTTCTTGGGTGGGGAATATCAGGATTTCGATCTTGTTGTGGCACTTCCTAACGGTCGCCCTTGCGAGGCGCGAATTATCAATAAGGAATTTGCACTCTTAAAGGAAAAGGCAGGACTCCCCAATGTAGTGTTTCACTCACTTCGCCATTCCAGCACAACCTATAAACTGAAGTTGAACCACGGCGATTTGAAAGCAACCCAAGGCGACACAGGTCATGCTGAAATCGATATGATTACAAAAGTATATGCACATATCCTTGACGAAGACCGCAAAATCAATGCCCAAAAGTTTGAAACTGCTTTCTACTCCAATCCGGATCTCCGCAACTCAAGACCTCCACAGGGGGAATCGCAAACACCAAAGCTTGATTTGGCTGCTCTTATTGAGCAACTTCAAAAATCGCCAGAGCTTGCTAATACTTTGGCAGATTTGATTGCGGGTTCCAAATCCTGCTAAAAAATGAGCTTAGCAAATGGTGTAATTTTCTTAGCGAGCGCCTGATTTCTGTTCCAATCCAATTAGCAAATATTCAGTATAAAACACAAAACATACAATTCCTTGTTGCAACCATAAGGTGCGCCCATTGCTGCGCTATACGCGCAACAGAAAAGCCGCAAATCCAAAAATGCACGGATTTGCGGCAATTATGGCGTCCCAGAAGGGGCTCGAACCCCCGACCTTTCGCTTAGGAGGCGAACGCTCTATCCAGCTGAGCTACTGAGACTGATATTCATTTGTCCTTTTTGTATGCAAAACTGGATTCGAACGATCTGCCGCTTAGGAGGCGTGTGCTCTATCCAGCTGAGCTACTGAGACATATAACGTGTGAATATCTTCCTAATTATACCTGTTTTATACCCGGATTGCAAGGGGAAAATCCCGCACACTACGCAAATTTTATGCGCAAAACGTGGGAAAAGCCCTTGCAACGCGGGGAAATCTATGTTATACTGTACCTCACATGAGACTTTTCACGTCTATGACGGCGTGGATAGAAATAGAAGGAGTGCTATTCAATGAACTGGTATGAGATCGCTCTCGGCGTTGTCCTCGTCGTTGTGTCCGTGCTGATTATCGTTTTCACCCTCGCACAGGAGCAGAAGGGTCAGGGCCTTTCCGGTGCCATTATGGGCGAGAGCTCTGCAACGATGGCTGCCGGGCGTGAGCGCGGCGTTGACGCTAAGCTGGCCAAGCTGACCAAGATTTGCGGCGTTGTTTTCTTCGTCGTTACGCTGGTCGTCTGCGTCCTCAGCGCACGTCTGTGATGCTGACAGCGTAAGCTAAAAACAAAAGGGTCCGCCAAGCGCTTCAGGCCTTTGCAGGCAGCGCCCTGGCGGGCCGTTTTTTGTGGAAAGATATAAAGAAAGCTGTAGGAAGGGCACCGCCGGATGGCGGTGCGACGTAAATTAAAGGAGTAAATATGACACCCTTACAGAAATCTATTTTGAATGCAGTTAAGCGCCGCCCCATGACGCTGCGCGAGCTGCAGAACAACCTGCAGGTGGATAATTCCCGCCTGCGCACCACCGTCTCTGCCATGGTGGCCACCGGCGAGCTGTCGATGCGCAACGGCACCTATGTGCCCGGTTTTGCCACCTATGAGAACACCAACGCCCCGGACACGATTCCCTGCACGCTGGTCAAGCTGGCGGCGCGGTTCGGTTTTGCCAGCCGTGATGACGGAGAGGGCGATATCTTCATTCCGGGCCGTGCGCTGCATGGCGCGATGCCCAATGACAAAATCAACGTCAAACTGTTCGACCATCCCCGCGTGGAGGGTTCCTCCGAGGGTGAGGTTGTGGAGGTCACCGTGCCGAACAACCGCTTTGCGGGCACGGTCTGCCTGTCCGAGGACGGCCGTATGGCCGTGGAGCCGGACGGCTGCCGCGATGTGAAGTTCCTGCTGGCCAAGCAGGGGAGCGAGGGCGTCCATCTGGGGGATAAGGTCGGTTTCCTGATTACCCACCGCGGCAACCGCCACAGCGACCACCGCGCCGCCGTTGTGGAAAAATTCGGCTCCTCGGATTACGCCTCCGAGTGCGCCAAGGCCATTCTGTACGGCCGCAACGTTCGTCAGGAGTTCCCGCCCGAGGTTCTGGAGGAGGCCCGTGCCTACGATAACGCAGTGGTTGACCCGGCTGAGGTTGCCAAGCGTCTGGATCTGCGCGGTATTCCCATCTTCACCATCGACTCTGCCGAGACGAAGGACATTGACGATGCCATCAGTCTGCAGAAGCTGGAGGACGGCTATGAGCTCGGCGTTCACATCGCGGATGTCAGCCACTATGTCCGCCCCGGCTCTGCCTTGAACGAGGAAGCCTTTGAGCGCGCCACCAGTATCTACTATGCCGACAAGGTTATCCCGATGCTGCCCACCCAGCTGTCCAATGGTATCTGCTCTCTGAATGAGGGCGAGGATCGTCTGGCGTTCTCCTGCCTGATGCGGTTGGACGAGAAGGGCGAAATCCACAGCTACAAGTTCGTCAAGAGCGTGATTTGCAGCCGTGTAAAGGGTGTGTACAAGGAAATCAACGCCCTGCTGGAGCCGGAGGAGGGCGCAGACCTCTCTGAGCTGCAGACCAAGTACGCCGCTGTGCTGGAGCAGCTGCCCACGATGGACGAGCTGTACCGCAAGCGTCTGGTGCTGCGCAAGGCCCGCGGCGGCATGGAGATTGAATCCAACGAGGCTAAGCTCGTTATGGACGAGAACGGCCGCTGTGTCGACATCGTCAAGCGCGACCGCGGCACCTCGGAGTGTATGATTGAGGAGTTCATGCTGCTGGCCAACCAGTGCGCCGCCAACGCGGGCCGCACCAACAAGGTGCCGTTCGTCTACCGTGTGCACGAGGCTCCCGATGCCGAGAAGATGGAGAAGCTGTCCGCCACGCTGCTGGCCTGCGGCCTGAACGCCAAGTTCAAGAACCCCATCCCCACCCAGCTGGAGCTGTCCGCCCTGCTGGACGAGACCCGCGGGCAGCCCATCCAGATTCCGGTGCACACCGGTATCCTGCGCAGTATGCAGAAGGCCCGCTACGCTCCGCAGCCGCTGGGCCACTATGGTCTGGTGCTGGCGGACTACGCGCACTTCACCAGCCCCATCCGCCGCTATCCAGACCTTGCCATCCACCGCATCCTGAGTGAGATGCTGCAGGGCGTTTCCAACAGCCAGCTGCAGAAGGACTTCAACGAGTTTGCCCAGCAGGCAAGCGAGAAGTCCAGCAAGCAGGAGGTTGCAGCCGTGCGCATTGAGCGCGATGTGGAGGATCTGTACAAGGCAGAGTATATGCACAACCATCTGGGCGAGGTCTACACCGGCACGGTGGCCGGTATCACGCCCCGCGGTGTCTTTGTTGAGCTGGACAACACGGTGGAGGGCTTTGTGCCCGCCGCGCAGCTCTGCAAGGGCGAGCCGCAGGTGATTGACGGCGTCAGTATGCTGGACCCGCTGACCGGCAAGAGCTGGATGCTGGGCTCCTCCATGAAGATTCAGGTCGCCGCCGCCGATGTGGCGCTGGGCCGCATTGATTTTGAGTATATGGTCGAGTAATTCCGCCAGAAACAGTAAGCACCCTGCCCGCAATGGGCAGGGTGCTTGTTATTATATCACCTTGTGGTTCATCCACTTGCCGTGGACGAAGCGAATCAGGAAGCAGATACTGCGGAAAACCCAGTCGCAGAACATACCCAGCCAGACACCGGCCAGACCCAGCTGGAACTGCAGCACAAAGACATAGCTCAGAATCACGCGGAACAGCCACATACTGATGATGCTGACCGTCATGGTGTATTTGGCATCACCGCCCGCCCGCAGGGCGTTGGGTAGGGTAAAGCTGGTGGCCCAGAAGAACACACTGGCAACGTTAAACATATGCACCACAGTTGTGCAGAGCACCGAGGCCTCCGCCGAGAGGTTGAACCACGTTACGATCTCGGGCATCAGCACGAAAACGAGGGCGTTGGCAATGGCCAAGCCGCCGATGGCAATGCCCAGCAGGGTGACAGAGTAGTGCTTGGCCTGCTTTTTGTCGCCTGCACCCAGGCACTGGCCGATAACCGGAATCATGGCCAAGCTCATTGTGTTGCCGGGAATGTTCGCCAGCGTGGAGACCGAGTTGGCCACGGCGTTGGCCGCAATGGCCGAGGTACCCAGCGTGGAGGTCAGGCTGCTGACACAGAGCTTGCCAATCTGGAACATACCGTTTTCAAGGCCAGAGGGGATGCCGAGGGAGAGAATCTGCCGGATGGGCTGGCTGCGGGGCTTCAGGTCGGCCAGCTCCTGCACGCGCAGGGGATTGCTCAGGTTCTGGTTCTGCCACAGGATAAAGACGGCGGCAAACACGCGGCCAATCAGCGTGGCCAGCGCCGCGCCGATGACCCCCATGCCAAAGCCGTAAATCAACAGCGCGTTGCCCGCAATGTTGATGACGTTCATCACAAGGCTGGCCAGCATACTGATACGGCTGTTGCCCTGCGCACGGAACAGCGCCGCACCGCCGTTGTATAGCCCGATGAAGGGGTAGGACACCGCGCTGATGAGGAAATATTGTTGGGCAAACCGCATAACGTCCTCATCAATGCTGCCAAAGACGCCGCGCAGAATCGGGCGGGAAAGCAGCATACAGACAATGCCCACCACCACGGTGGAAATACCCAGCACGCTGTACAGCTGGGCGGCGCTGCGGCAGGCGTTCTCGGTGTCCCGGCGGCCCAGATACTGGCTGGCAATGACCGCGCCGCCGGTGGCAAGGGCAGAAAGAATCTGGATAATCAAAACGTTCAGTGTGTCCACCAGCGATACGCTGGAGACGGCGGCTTCGCCTACACCGGCTACCATCAGCGTGTCGGCCATGCCCATGGTGACGCTGAGGGTCTGCTCCAGCAGCAGGGGCCAAATCAGGGTAAACAGCGCCCGCTTGGTAAACAGGGGTGCTTGCGGCGTTGGGTTAACTGCCATTGTAAAAAGCCTCTTTCCATAGAATGTACCAATAGTATACAGCAAAATTTATACGAAATCAACGTTTTGACACGTGTTCAAAAATGACTGCAAAACAGCACAACAAAAGCGTTTTGCGGCAAAATGGCAAAAAATCAAATCGCAAGGATATTGCGCACTTTTCGGTATAGAAAAGCCCCAGCCGCGGAGGGACGCGGCCGGGGCAGGGGCACAGCGGTTTTACACGCTGTGGGCTTGTTTGATTTTAGAAGTCGACCTCGGTGTCATAGTAGCAGCACTTCAGCAGCTTTTCCATCTCTTCCTGACTGGGCTGGCGCGGGTTGGAGCCGGTGCAGGCGTCGGCAATCGCATTCTTGGCGATTTCGGGCAGTCTCTCGAGGAAAACATTCTCCGGCACAAAGCCCTGCTCAGTGGGGTAGGAGTCAGCGCCGTAGTGGCCGATGCAGTGCGGGATGTTCAGGTCATCGTTCATGCTGCGCAGATACTGGATGAGCAGGGCAACCTTCTCATCGTCATTGCTGCCGCCCAGATGCATCTTGTCGGCAATGACGCCGTAGCGTGCCTTGGCGGTGGGATCCTTGGCGTTGAAGGCGATAACCTTGGGCAGGTACATGGCGTTGGCCGCACCGTGGATGATGTGGGCACCGTAGTCCGCAAAGGCTGCGCCGGTCTTATGGGCCATGCTGTGGACGATGCCGAGCAGTGCGTTGGAGAAGGCCATACCGGCCAGACACTGCGCGTTGTGCATAGCGTCACGCTTGGCCATATCGCCGTTGTAGCTGCCGACGAGGTCAGCCTGAATCATCTCGATGGCGTGCAGGGCCAGCGGGTCGGTGAAGTCGCAGTTGGCGGTGGAGACGTAGGCCTCAATCGCATGGGTCATGGCGTCCATACCGGTGTGGGCCACCAGCTTCTTGGGCATGGTGTGGGCCAGCTCGGGGTCAACGATGGCGACATCGGGGGTGATTTCAAAGTCGGCGATGGGGTACTTGATACCCTTCTCATAATCGGTGATGATGGAGAAGGCCGTGACCTCGGTAGCCGTGCCGGAGGTGGAGGAGATGGCGCAGAAATGAGCCTTGCGGCGCAGCGGCGGGATGCCGAACACCTTGCACATATCCTCAAAGGTGATGTCGGGATATTCATATTTAATCCACATGGCCTTGGCTGCGTCGATGGGGGAGCCACCGCCGATTGCCACAATCCAGTCGGGCTGGAATTTTTCCATGGCGGCAGCGCCCTTCATGACGGTTTCCACGGACGGGTCCGGCTCAATGCCTTCAAACAGCTCGACCTCCATGCCGGCCTCTTTTAAGTAGGCTTCTGCACGGTCCAGGAAGCCGAAGCGCTTCATGGAACCACCGCCGACGCAAATCATGGCGCGCTTGCCGGGCAGGGTCTTTAAAGCCTCCAGCGCGTTGGGACCATGATACAAGTCACGGGGTAAAGTAAATCTAGCCATAGGATATGCCTCCTTAATATAATAAAATGCTCTTTTGGGACTTTGATAATTAAATGTCAAAACCGACTATATACAGTATACACCCAATGTGTCTAAATGGTCAATCGACAATACGGAGAATTTCACGCCGATAATTCGTCATTTTGCCAAGAGCTGCCGCATAGCCTTATGAGAAGGGGAAAGGGGGCCGGGGGTATGCGTCACATCACGCCGCAGCAAAATGCAGCCATGCGCCTGCGCACGCGGCTGTTGGCCGCCGTGTTGGCGGCCGGATGTCTGGGCGGGCTGGCCGTGCGGCTGGCGGTGCTGATGCTGTGCGACCCCGGCGGCTATGCGGCCCGTGCCGCCGACCAGCAGCTGCGAGGGGCCACGCTGCCTGCCGCCCGTGGCGAAATCTATTCCGCGGATGGCACACTGCTGGCGGCCAGTGAGACCTGCTGGACCATCCGCGCCGCCCCGCGTGAGATGGCCGATGCGGATGTGGAGCCCGCCGCCCGGGCACTGAGTGAAATTCTGGAGCTGGACAACGCCGATACGCTGGCAAAATTTAGCCAGCGCACCTCCAATGACTGCCTGCTGCGCCGCCGTGTGGGGCGCGAAATGGCCGATGCCGTCCGCGACTGGTGCCGGGAAAACGGCGTCAGCGGTGTGCAGATACGGCAGGACACAAAGCGTGTCTACCCGGAAGGGAGCTTTATGGGCGGGATATTGGGCTTTACCGATGTGGACAATGCCGGGCTGTGGGGGCTGGAGCTGCGCTACAATGACGAGCTGACAGGGGAAAATGGGCGCATCCTGACCGCCAAAAATGCGTGGGGCTACGATATGCCCACCCACTACCAGACCTTGGTGGACGCCGTGCCCGGCAATACGCTGACACTGACAATTGACGCCAACATTCAGCACTGGCTGGAAAGCGCCCTGTCCGCGGCGGTGGCTGAACACCACGTAGCCGAGCGCGGCGTGGGCATTGTGATGGACGTGCAGACCGGGGCGGTGCTGGCAATGTCCTGCCAGCCGGACTATAACCCCAACACACCGCGCACCCTTATAAATAAGGAAGTCCGCGACGCCGTGAATGCCCTGACCGGCGCAGAGCGCAGCGCCGCTTTGCAGCAGGCCCAGCAGGCGCAGTGGCGCAATAAGGCCATCAGCGATTTGTATGAGCCGGGCAGTGTGTTCAAGCTCATCACGGCCGCGGCGGCGCTGGATTCCGGTGCGTGCAAGGCTACCGACTACTTCACCTGCGCGGGCAAAATCACCGTGGCCGGTATACGGTTCCACTGCGCAAACGGGCATATCCATGGCAGCGAGACCTTCGCCCGGGGGCTGGCCGTCAGCTGCAACCCCTGCTTTATCCAAATCGGGGCGCGGCTGGGCAAGGAGCGCTTCTGCGATTATTTTGCGGCGTTTGGCCTGCGGGAGGCCACCGGCATAGACCTGCCGGGCGAAATCAAGCGCAGCGAGTATTACACCGCCGACCGGATGGGCCCGGTGGAGCTGGCGTCCTGCTCCTTCGGGCAGAGCAGCAAGGTCAGCTATCTGCAGATGCTCACGGCGGTCTGCGCGGTGGTCAACGGTGGCAGGCTGATGCAGCCCTATGTGGTGGCAAAAATCACCGCCCCGGACGGCACAGTCATAAAAGAGGTACAGCCCACGGTAAAGCGGCAGGTCATCAGCGCCGAAACCTCCGCCACAATGTGCCGCCTGATGGAGGGCGTGGTCACGGACGGCACCGGAAAATATGCGGCGCTGGCGGGCTACCGCGTGGGCGGCAAAAGCGGCACCAGCCAGAAGCTGGACAGCGCCAACGAGGGCGCACGCATTGCCAGCTTTGTGTCGGTGGCGCCCATAGACGCGCCGCGGCTGGCGGTGCTGATTTGTCTGGATGAGCCCCACAGCTGGACCACCAGCGGCGGCGCGCTCTCCGGCCCGGTCTGCGCCGAGGTGCTGGAAAAGGCCCTGCCGTATCTGGGGTACGCGCCGCAGACATCGACATAAAAATATCAAAGAAAAGCACTATTGACATTCGCACATTCGGTGCTATACTTGTAAAGTACGCAAACGAACTGTTAGGTTCTGAACAATCCGGATTCTAACAGGCCCGGAAGAGAAAATCGGAACAGGAGGGAAGAAATGTGCGATAAACTGCAAAATGAATGTGGAAGCTGTGCGTCAGAGCATTTCGGTGCGCTGGTCAATCAGACCGCGCGGGTTGTGCGCCGCGCACTCGATGCCCGCATTACAGCGGATGTTTCGCCGGAGCTTTCCGGCGCACGCGGCATGGTGCTGGGCGATATCGTCCGCGCCAACCGCAGCGGGCGGGACGTCTACCAGCGGGATATTGAGCAGTGGTTCAACATCCGCCGTTCCAGCGTGACGGCCATGCTGCAGGGGCTGGAGCAGGACGGCTTCATCACCCGGTGCGCTGTGGAGAAGGACGCCCGCCTAAAGCGGCTGGTGGCGACCGAAAAGGGCCGCGCCTGCCACGCAGAAATTGAAGCCTGCATTGCCCGGTTTGAGGATGACCTGCAGGCGGGGATTGACCCGCAGCAGGCAGCCGCGGCCCGCGCAGTGCTGGAGCTGACGCTGAAAAATGCACAGCATATCTTGAAAACGGAAAACACCAACCAGGAAAGGGGAAATACCACTTGTTAAAAACACTTGGACGTGAAACCAAGGGCTTTCGTCTGGTCTCCGTGCTGACGCCCATCTTTATGATTATGGAAGTCGTCATGGAAATGATCATCCCGAAGCTCATGGCCTCCATCATTGATGACGGCGTTACGCCGGGCAATATGCAGGTCATCTACACCATCGGTGCACAGATGCTTGTGGCGGCGCTGTTCGGGCTGCTGTTCGGTATTCTGGGCGCGGTGTCCGGCTCCCATGCGGCCACCGGCTTTGCCCGTAATCTGCGCCGTTCGATGTTTGCAAACATCCAGACCTTCAGCTTTGCCAACATTGATAAGTATTCCACCGCGGGTCTTGTCACCCGTATGACCACCGACGTGACGAACATCCAGAACGCCTACCAGATGCTGCTGCGTATGTCGGTGCGTGCCCCCGCCAGCATGGTGGTGGCGCTGATTATGTCCTACACCATCAACCGCCAGTTGGCCAACGTCTACCTGATCGCCGTTATCCTGCTGGGCTGCGCGCTGGTCTTTATTATGAACCGCGCCACGAAGTACTTCGGCGAGGCCTTCCGCAAGTACGATGACCTGAATGAGAGTGTGCAGGAGAACGTCTCCGCCATCCGCGTGGTCAAGGCCTATGTGCGTGAGAAATTCGAGAGCGAAAAGTTTGAGAAGGCCAGCGGCGATGTGCGCAACCTGCTGATGCGCGCCGAGCTGATTCTTTCGTGGAACGCCCCGCTGATGCAGCTGACGGTGTACAGCTGCATCCTCATCATCTCGTGGGTGGGCGCACAGCTCATTGTCAGCTCCGGCGCAACCACCTTCACCACCGGCGACCTGATGAGTATGCTGAGCTACTGCATGAATATCCTGATGAGCTTGATGATGCTCTCGATGGTTTTCGTTATGATTACGATGTCCATGGCCTCCGCCAAGCGCGTGGCCGAGGTTCTGGACGAGCAGTCCGATCTGACGAACGGCGAGAATCCCGTCATGGAAGTCAAGGACGGCTCTGTCAAGTTTGACCATGTCAGCTTTGCCTACAAGAAGGACGGCGAGAAGGCGCTGGAGGATATCAATCTGGATATCAAATCCGGCGAGACCATCGGCATCATCGGCGGCACCGGCTCGGCCAAGTCCAGCCTGGTGCAGCTGCTGCCCCGCCTCTACGATGTGACCGAGGGCAGCGTGACCATCGGCGGCGTGGATGTGCGTAAGTATGACCTGGAAACCCTGCGCAACAACGTGGCCATGGTGCTGCAGAAGAACGAGCTGTTCAGCGGCACGATTGCAGAAAACCTGCGCTGGGGCAACTCCGAGGCAACCGATGCCGAGATTGAGGAGGCCTGCAAGCAGGCCTGCGCCGATGAGTTTATTGAGCGCTTCCCCGATAAGTACGAAACCCACATTGAGCAGGGCGGCAACAACGTCTCCGGCGGCCAGAAGCAGCGCCTGTGCATTGCCCGCGCTTTGCTGAAGAAGCCCCATATCCTGATTCTGGATGACTCCACCTCTGCGGTCGATACCGCCACGGACGCCAAAATCCGCCACTCCTTTGCCGAGAAGATTCCCGGCACCACGGTCTTTATCGTGGCGCAGCGCATTTCCTCCGTGGAAAATGCGGACAAGGTACTGGTGCTGGACAACGGCCATGTCAGCGGCTTTGACACCCCCGCCAACCTGCTGGCAACCAACGCCATCTATCAGGATGTTTACAACAGCCAGACCAAAGGCTCCGGTGATTTTGATGAGAAGGGAGGGGAGGCATAATGGCACAGCAGCCTAAGGTTGTCAAAGTTGGCCCCGGCGGGCGCAGCAACGGCCCCCGCCCCAAGGTCGAAAACCCCGGCAAGGTGTTCAAGCGCATCCTTGCCTATGTGATGAATCTGTACAAGGTGCAGGTCATTGTTGTGCTCTGCTGTATTCTGCTGGCGGTTTTTGCCCAGCTGCAGGGCACCATGTTCTCCCAGACGCTGATCGACAGCTACATTCTGCCCCTTCTGAAGGACGGCAGCAATGACTTCTCCGGCCTTGCCGCCGCCATTATGCGGGTGGCCGCCTTCTATGCGGTGGGCATCATTGCCATCTTTGTGCAAAACCGCCTGATGGCCAAGATTACGCAGGGCACGCTGAAGAGCGTCCGCGATGGGATGTTTACCCATATGCAGACGCTGCCCATCAAGTATTTCGACACCCACGCCCACGGTGATATTATGTCGATTTACACCAACGATACCGACACCCTGCGCCAAATGATCAGCCAGAGCCTGCCCCAGCTGGTCAACACGATTATCACACTGGTCGGCGTGCTGGCCTCGATGATTTACCTCAGCATCCCCCTGACACTGCTGGCGCTGGCGATGGTCGGCGTGATGTTGCTGGCCACCAAATACCTGACTGGCAACTCCGGCAAGTTTTTCGTCAAGCAGCAGCAGGAGCTGGGCAAGGTCAATGGCTATATTGAGGAAATGATGAACGGCCAGAAGGTCGTCAAGGTTTTCTGCCATGAGGACATTGCCATTGAAGAATTCAACAAGCTCAACGATGAGCTGTTCCACAGTGCCGACAAGGCAAACGCCTACTCTCTGGTGGCCATGCCGGTCAACGGCCAGCTGGGCAACCTGTCCTATGTGCTCTGCGCCATTCTGGGCGGTGCACTGGCCATCAACGGCTTCGGCGGCCTGACGCTGGGCGGTCTGGCCAGCTTCCTTGTGCTGACCCGCCAGTTCAACCAGCCCATCAGCCAGATTTCCATGCAGCTGAACTCCGTGGTTATGGCACTGGCCGGCGGCTCCCGTATCTTTGCCCTGCTGGACGAGAAGCCCGAGGTCAACGAGGGCGATGTCACGCTGGTGCACGCCAAGTATCAGGCGGATGACACCGTCACCGAGACGAACGAGTCCACCGGTACCTGGGCGTGGAAGCACGTAGGTGCGGACGGCAAGCCCACCTACACCGAGCTGAAGGGCGATATCGTCTTTAAGGACGTGGACTTTGGCTATGACGAGAAGAAGATTGTCCTGCACGATATCAATCTGTACGGCCGCCCGGGCCAGAAGATTGCCTTTGTCGGCTCCACCGGCGCAGGCAAGACGACCATCACGAACCTGATTAACCGCTTCTATGACATCCAGAAGGGCCAGATTCTGTATGACGGTCTGGACATCAAGGCGATTGAGAAGGACGCGCTGCGCTCCTCTCTGGGCATTGTACTGCAGGATACCCACCTGTTTACCGGTACGGTTATGGACAACATCCGCTACGGCCGCCTGACCGCAACCGATGAGGAGTGTATGGCCGCTGCCAAGCTGGCAAACGCCGATACCTTCATCAAGCATCTGCCCGACGGCTACAACACGATGCTGACCGGCGACGGCACCAACCTGAGTCAGGGCCAGCGCCAGCTGCTGGCCATTGCCCGCGCTGCCGTTGCTGACCCGCCGGTGCTGATTCTGGATGAGGCAACTTCCTCCATTGATACCCGCACCGAGAAGCTGGTGCAGGACGGCATGGACGGCCTGATGTATGGCCGCACCACCTTTGTGATTGCCCACCGCCTGTCTACGGTGCGCAACTCTGACTGCATTATGGTTCTGGAGCAGGGCCGCATCATCGAACGCGGCACCCACGATGAACTGATTGCCCAGAAGGGCCGCTACTACCGCCTGTACACCGGCAATTTTGCCGAGAACAGCTGATAGCGCACAAGTCGTAAAAAGCCGCAAAAGGGCTTAAAATCAATCAAAACTGCTGGGATAGCATCTGCCGTCCCGGCAGTTTTTGTGCAAAACGCCGCAACAGCGCGAAAAAGTTGACGCGCAGGGAAAAAATGGTTATAATAGGATACGTAGACACGCAGAAAGCTGTGCCTGCCTGCGGCCTGAGGGAAGAACCGGCCGCCTTACATAAGCTATTTTTTGAATATAAACAGGAGGGGATTGCATTATGGCACCCAGAAAGAAAACCGCACAGACCGTTCTTACCGAGGGTAAGTTCTACACTATCAGCGCTGCCAATGGCAAGGTTGTGGAGGTTGCCGATTATAATATCGACAACGGCGCCAAGATTCAGCTGTGGGACAACGCGAACGCCGAGTGGCAGCAGTGGAACTTCGTGGCCGCCGGTGACGGCGTCTACCGCATCCAGAACCGCTTTACCGGCAAGATGCTCGACTTGGATATGGGCGGCGTGAGCGACGGCACCCGCGTCCACCAGTGGGAGGGCGCACAGGCCTCCAGCCAGCTGTGGGTTGTGGAGCCCACCAATGACGGCCGCGTCAAGATTAAGTCCAACCTGGCCGGCAAGCTGCTGGACCCCGGTATGGCTACCGAGAACGGCACCGTGCTGCAGATCTGGGCTGATGTCAACGGTGACAACCAGTTCTGGACCATCGACGAGGTCACCCGCAAGCCCAAGACCAGCGTGAAGGCTTCCGCCGTCAAGGCCAAGGCCGCTGCCGAGAAGGCCGCCACCGAGGCTGTTGAGGAGGTCGTCAAGGCCGCTAAGCCCGTGGTTGAGAAGGCTGCCAAGGCTGCCAAGCCTGTTGCCGAGAAGGCCGTCAAGGCTGCTAAGCCGGTTGTTGAGAAGGCCGTCAAGGCCGCCGAGCCTGTGGTTGAGGAAACCGTCAAGGCCGCCAAGCCCGTGGTCGAGGAGACTGTCAAGGCTGCTAAGCCGGTTGTGGAGAAGGCCGTCAAGGCCGCTGAGCCCGTTGTCGAAAAGACCGTCGAGGCCGCAAAGCCGGTTGTCGAGAAGGCTGTCGAGGCTGCCAAGCCTGTGGTCGAAAAGACTGTGGAGGCCGCTAAGACTGCCGCCGCCAAGACCAACGCCCGCAAGGGCGGCAAGGGCAAGCGCCGCAAGTAATCGGTACTTGTAATTTTACCTCTGCAATTTTTATGCTGTAACGATAAAACCCCGCCCCATCAGGCACTTCGCTTGATGGGGCGGGGTTGTTTTTATGGGTAAGGCGTGCTTACACGCGGCAGGGCAGGGGCGCTGCGTTTAGCCCAGTGCGGCGATGCTCTCCCTGATTTTGGCGGCCTTCTCCTGCGCGGCGGCCAGCTTGGCGCGGGTTTCCTCCACCAGCTTGGCGGGGGCCTTCTCAACGAATTTGGGATTGTTCAGCTGGTTCGTGAACATACCCAACTCCTTCTCGGCCTTCGTCAGCTCCTTGTTCAGGCGGGCCAGCTCCTTCTCGCGGTCGATGAGCTCCATCATCGGGATAAAGCCCTTCGCGTCGGGGGTGGCCACGTTCACCATGCCGTCGGTGCTGCCCTCATACTTCGCGGTCACGGTCACATCGGTGGCAAAGGCGAAGCGGGCCAGATAGGCACCGCCCTTCTCAAAGGCGGCGGGGCTGGCGGTCTCGATGACCATGCTCGTCTTTTTGGCAGGGTGGACGTTCATCTCGGCACGCATGGCGCGGACAGCCTTGATGTAGTCTACCAGCTTCTCAAAGTCGGCGCAGTCCTCGGCCCAGACCTTCATATTCTCATCGCCGGGCCACTTTTCGTTCATAATAGTCTCGGCGCTGCCAGGCAGAGCCTGATAGATTTCCTCGGTGATGAACGGCATAAAGGGATGCAGCAGCTTCAGGGCCTTGTCCAGCACGTAGACCAGAACCTTGCGGGCTGTGTCGGCGGCGGCTGCGTCCTCGCCGTTCAGGCGGGTCTTGCAGATTTCGATATACCAGTCGCAGTAGACCTCCCAGATGAAGTTCTCAACCTTCTCGGCGGCCAGACCCAGCTCATACTTGTCAAGGTTGGCAGTTGCTTCGGCGGCAACCTTGGCCAGCTCGGACAGAATCCACTTGTCGCTCATGTCCAGCAGTTCCTCGGCGGGCAGGCCGGGCTGGAAGTCCTCGGGCAGATTCATCTGCACAAAGCGGGAGGCGTTCCACAGCTTGTTGGCAAAGTTGCGGCAGGCCAGCACCTTTTCGTCGCTGTAGCGCATATCGTTGCCGGCGGTGGAGCCGATAATCAGCATCATGCGCAGCGCGTCCGCGCCGTACTGCTCAATGACCTCCAGCGGGTCAATGCCGTTGCCCAGCGACTTGGACATCTTGCGGCCCTGGCTGTCGCGGACGATGCCGTGAATCAGCACGGTGTCAAACGGCGCTTTGCCGGTGTAGGCAAGGCCGGAGAAAATCATGCGGGACACCCAGAAGCCGATGATGTCATAACCGGTGACCAGGGTGTTGGTGGGGTAGAAGTAGTTGTAATCCGCAGCGTTCTCATCGGGCCAGCCGAGGGTGGAGAACGGCCACAGCGCGGAGCTGAACCAGGTATCCAGCGTGTCGGGATCCTGTGTCAGGTGTGCGCTGCCGCACTTGGGGCAGATGGCGGGGGCGTCCTTGGCAACCACGGTCTCGCCGCAGTCGTCGCAGTACCAGGCGGGAATCTGATGGCCCCACCAGAGCTGACGGCTGATGCACCAGTCGCGGCCGCCCTTCATCCAGTTGATGTAGTTCTTGGTGAAGCGCTCGGGCACAAACTTGATTTCGCCCTTCTCCACGCTCTCAATGGCGGGCTTGGCCAGCGGCTCCATCTTGACGAACCACTGCTTGGACACCATGGGCTCGATGGTGG
>OLJA01000916.1_pt1 | contig 17162 bp, 6 predicted proteins | sample 1601401 | NCBI WGS metagenome assembly OLJA01 (sample SAMN01915217, study PRJEB22387) | human gut metagenome | isolation source: stool | host: Homo sapiens | place: USA | reverse complement strand
AAGTCATGGGACTTGCAAAGGACGTCAAGGCAGATGGAGAAAAGACCGCAGGAGCAGGACAGAAAATGTCAGAGCTTTCTGCAGATTTATTGGGCGAGGTTTCTAAGTTCAGGTTGTAAATATTGAAAAAGAGAGTTTCGTTGAAAAACCGGCATGTGTGAAATATGCCGGCTTTTTGCTGCTCTTTTTAGTAAAAATAACGAATGTATAGACATGAAATGAGTGCTATACTTAATCTGATACTTTAAAGTCGTGAAACGTGATATGATCACGGGGATTTTTGTGAGACATATGCTTTCACAGAAAAATGAGGGAGGAAGAAAGATGAGTAAAATGCGAAACAGATGGCTTGCGCTCGGACTGGCTGTTTTGATGGCACTTCCGACAAACAGTACAGTGGCATTTGCCGGGCAGCAGGCAGAAGTCGTGGCTGTAAGCGGAAATGAAGCAGATGCGCAGAAGCCGGGCACAGAGACAGAAGCCGGCACCGGGCTGGATGGGGATGAACAGACAGCAGACGGAGAACAAACAGATGCACAGGGAAACCTGCAGATGCAGGGAGAAGATCTGGATGCGGAGACTGCGAACCAGTTTCAATTGTTTGAGGAAGAGCTTCAGCTAAAAGAAGGAGATTCCTTCTATGCGGTTGCACCGTCCTATATTCAGGTTTTATATCAATCTGCAGATCAGCCGGCGCAAGGTGTTTTGATGAATAAATGCGGTATTGGAGAAACAGATGCGCAGGTATACTATCGCGTTTCTGAAGGGGATCAGCAGCTGTTACTGGACGGCAGCGACGTGGATATCACTAAAGCGGGAGCTTATAAGGCATATTTGAAAGATGGGGAAGAATCCACAGAGATAAAAATCCAGGTAGTGGAAAATGATGTAGAGAGTATCGCCATAGATCCTGAGAATAGCAGCTTTAAGAAAACATATATAGAGGGAACGAAGGAAATACTGGGGAGTACTTTTCCTTTTACGGTAACATACAAAAACGGAGAAACGGAAGATTTTGACTGGCCAACGGAGGAGGGCATAGCACGAAAGATCATATATAAGGATGCACAGGGAGCGAATTGCGTGACAGATTCTATAGAGAAATTGCCTGTAGGATCCTATACAGTCCACGTATATGCGTATGGCAGAGAAGCCTCTTATGCTATACAGGTTGTAGCAAACCCTGTTGAAAAGGTGGAAATCATCAAGGGTCAGACACAGACTACTTGCGAAGGAGCTACAAGCAGCGCACTGGTGCAGGAAATTGTGCTTTCTGTGACATACAGGGATGAAAAGATTGGGACAAAAGAAGTAACAATATCACCAGATACCTATACAGAGCTTGTCGATAAAGACTATTCGGAAGATACGATAGAGGTTGTATATGATGAACTGCAAAATAAAGAGGGAAAACAGCAGTTTACCTATGCTTTGAATTATCTTTCAGAGGGTGAATATGATGGCTGTATCAACGTTTACGGATATAGCATTCCTTATCATGTTGTGGTAAAGGAATCTCCTATTAAAAGTATTACCGCGGTTGTACCGGAAAAATATTGTAGCTATGTAGAATGTGAAGAAACCTATATCAGCTCATGGAGTATGACGGATGCCAGACTGCTCATTCAATATAATACGGATGCAGCAGATAAGGTAATTTCATTCCAGAAGGCAACCGAAGGTTATTATGATACTGTAATGGGGCAGAAGGTCCGCCTTGAAGACTGGATGGAAAAGGATGGGGAAGTTGTTTGGAATACCAGACCAAAAGATCTGGGAATGGGCGAGTATGAGATGAAATTAAAGCTTGCTGGAAAAGTTACCTCCTTCACGATCTCAATTGTTGAAAATCCGGTGGAAAGCTTTACAGTAACTGTACCGAAAAGAAAGGCTGTGTTGCAGCAGAATACGTATTATAGCAGTGTTAATGGAGAAGGCTTTGTATTGAATGTTACATACAAGGACGGAACAACGGGACGGTTTACAGTAGAAAATGGAAATAAATGGACGGATAAAAGAGTTGGCACAGAAGAGCAGCGGCTGAAGCTCTATCTTGAGGGTGAAGAAGATTCTGGTGAAGATATCTGGATTGATGACTTAGAACCGGGAGATTACACTGTCATGGTAGAAGCCTACGGCCTGACCAGCAGCTTTACACTGACTGTGCAAAATAGTCCGATAGCCAAGATTGAGCCAATTCTGGAAGAAGACACAAGCTTTTATGAAGGCGAATCATACACTGCACTGATGGAGCTTCTTAATGGTATTCGGATTTATTATACAAATGGGACTGTGCAGGATCGTGTTTTTACATCAGATGATGCACTGGCGGATGTCAGAGTCTTCTGGGAGGATGATGAAGAAGAGAGGCATTGGTATCTGGATAACATTACCGTGGGATCCCACACAGGTCATGTGACTTACATGGGTAAGGAGGCGACCTTCGATTTTTCAATAGAGGAGAGCCCGCTGGAAAGCATGAAGGTGTCTGTACAGGATGAAAATGCAAGCTATATCGTGAATTCGTGGGAATGGCTTACCACGGAAGGCATGACACTTGATTTGCAGTTCAAGGATAAAAAAATTGGTTCTAAGACGTTACAGTTAAGCGGAGAAACAGAATGGTATGATCCGGATATTCCTGATAAAAAGATAGAATTGAGGCAGAAGCTGCTGTATACAGCTGACTATGATGGGGAACTGATAGATACAGACCAGATCGAATCGGGTATCAAGATTGGTACATATGAGGTAACTGTTTACGCATATGGTAAACAGGCAATTTACCAGATCAAGGTAGAAAATCCACCGATTACAAAGCTGACACTGCAGGATGAAAACTGGCCGAAGGAATATATCGCAGAATCTGAGGAGGTTATTTATAACAATCCGGAAGATCTGCAGGTAACCTTTAAAAACGGTGAGACAAAAGGATATTTAGAGCTTGTTTCCGAGGGGCAGGAGTCTGCAAATATTTATGCGGATGCAATCAGAAAGAGATTTTTGGATGAAAACGGGGAAGAAGTGCCTGTTACTGAGGAGGATGAGGAAAAGGGAATCCCTCTCAGGCAGGTAAAGCCGGGAAAATATGTGGTAGAATACAGTCTGTACGGAAATAAGGTACTATACCAGTTTGAAGTGATACAGTCATCGGTTACTTCCCTGAAAATAGCAAAGGAGCCTGTATATAAGCAGTATTTTGAAGGAAATTCTGTCTGGGGCTACAAGCCCTATCTGGAAGGACTTGAGCTGACTGTCGGATATCAGAATGAAGACAGTAAAACAATTGCAGTAGAAGACTATATGGATGCATATGGTCACTGCATCGTGGATGGGCATGAAATATATTTTGATAAGGTGGAACAGGATGAAGCATGTAACCTGCGTATTACGTATAATGGTAAGGTTATCTTATATCCACTTTCAAGAAATGATTTCAGTGGAGAAAAGGTTGTCCCGACAAGTACGGACAGCATGAATAAAACAGTGATTTCCGATGCCGGGGATTATGTGATCTATAAGCTTACACCTGAGGAAACACATATTTATTATATCTATTCTAAATATAAGTCCTCATGTAATTATATATACGATGCAGAAGGCAGGATACTGGATGTCACCGGGCAGGATGAAAACGGAATAATAAGTGCTTATCTGCAGGAAGGCAGGACCTATTATCTGTTTACAACACTCGAGGATGACCAGACAGGAGAATATCTGACGATTATCAATGATGGCTCGGAACCGGATGCGGCAGCTAAGAAAAGCATCGATCAGGTTTCAATGCAGATCCCGCAGCCGGAGGATGGAAAAGAGCCTGCAAAATGGACGGATATTCAGACTGCTGCAGATGCAGGTTATCTGGTAGAAATACCAAAGTGGTATTTTGATGATATGCCAGTATGGGAGGATGACTGCTATACAGCAGGAACTGTTGCGACTGTAAAGCTGGAATTGACGCCGCTGGCTGCCTGTCAGTTTACAGAACAGACAAAGGTAACAATTAATGGTAAGAAAATTGAGGACAGTTATATAAGTGCAGATGGTAAGCTTAGCATAACCTATGCATTCCCGACAACTACCTTCCGGGTAATCTTACCGTCAGATTCAGATAAAGCATATACGGTTACACCTGATCAGCAGGATACGCTTGTACAGAGAGGTGACAGCTTCGGTTTTACTGTGAAACCGGCATCAGGTCAGAAGCTGACAGTAAAAGCCAATGGCACAATCCTGTACCCGGACAATACAGAAAAGACGCATTATACGGTATCGGATATAGAAAGCAATATAGCAATCGCAGTTGTAACGGAGGAACCAAAGGCAGACAGCAGGCATGCTATACTGCGTTATTATAACGGAGATGTGCTGTACGATCAGGTTGCGGTTATAAAAGGCCGGAATGTATATGAAGGAACAAGTGAAAAGGGAATCCCTACGCTGAAGAGCTATGCAGATGACAAAAATCAGTTTTTCCTAGGCTGGTATCGTAACAATGGAACGCTCCGGCTGACAGAAAACACAAAGCTGCAGAGTGATATGTCCGTTTATGCAAAATGGACGGATGGTATTTTTACAAAGACAGTCGGAAATACTATCATCACTTACAAAATAGTAAGTGTGGCAGACAATGGAAAAATGACGCTCGAGATTATCGGCGCAAAAGCTGATGACAGTGCGCTGGAGAGTGATACGGCAGCAGTCTCAGATACTACAGATATTGACTGTGACGGAGCAGGAGAGATCAGAATCCCTTCCGGTATGGATGTGGAAGGTTTCCGTGCAGAAGTGGTGGCAATCAGCAGCGGCGCATTTCAGAATAATGAACAGCTTACGAATGTACAACTGCCGGATACTGTAAAGTCTATCGGTGAAAACGCATTTGCAGGCTGCAACGGTCTGACATCTGTAACAGTACCTGACAGTGTACAGACAATCGGTAAAAATGCATTTGCTGCGTCTGAAAGCAGTAAACAGGTCATGATACTCTGCAGTACTGAAAAGAGTGAAGAGATCGGGCAGGCTATTGAAGCAGCTGGTGCTAAGATCACGAAGCTGGATATGACGATTTTAGATGGAGCAAATCGTATCAGTATTCTGGTGGAAGAAAAAAGAACAGTATCTGCCAATGCGATATTAAATGAAGCAGAAGATGTAAGTAATGAGATCACATGGTCTGTAGCGGATGAAGATGCGGGCATACTCCGTCTGTCAGAAACGGCTGGAAAACAGGTAGAGGTTGAAGCAGTAGCACCTACAGTAGACAAGGATACGGCAACTCTGATCGCAACCTGCAGAGGCTTATCTAAAAAGATTATGGTTGTGCTGACAAAGCTGGATGCAAGGGCAGAGGATTTCTCGGTTGAGCTGAATAAAGAAAGCTGTGTTTATCGAGGGGAGAAAGTAAGACCTACCGTAGATTCCATTGTATATCAGGGAGAAAAGCTTGCAGAAGATGAATATAAGGTGACTTATCCGGAAGACGAAGAAAATTGTGTATATATCAGTCTTGCCAGATATGATCTGGGAGAAGTTGCTTATGTAAAACAACAGTATGATATTATCTATCCGGCAATAGAAGCACTGTCTTTCTCAGAGCCGGAGGTAACAGTGCAGGTTGGAGAACCGGTGAAGCTGTCAGCAACCTGTAGCCCGGCATATATTAAAAACCCAAAATTATACTGGAGCACAGGCGATAAGGAGGTTGTGTCACAGGTAAATCTGAATGGTATGTTTAAGGCGGAAAAGCCGGGACAGGCAACAGTGACCGTTAGCAGTGTGGAAAATGAGGCTGTAAAAGCAACCTGCAAGATAACAGTTGTAGAGAAGAAGGATGATCCGGGTAAAGATGATCCGGGTAAAGACGATCCGGGTAAAGACGATCCGGGTAAAGATGACCCGGGCAAGGGCGATGAAAAGCATACCTGCACATTTGATGCCGGAAAGGTGACAAAGCAGCCAAGCTGCACACGGGCAGGTGAAAAGACATATACCTGTACAGTCTGTGGCAAGACAAAGGTCGAAGCAATTGCCATGACAGAGCATGTGTGGGATAATAAAACAGTTAAGGCATCGCCGCAGAAAAATGGTTATACGGCAAAAGTATGCAAAAACTGCAATAAGGAGACAGACAGGAAGGAAATTTCAGCTCCGGCAGCTGTAGAGCTTTCCAAAGAGCTGTATTCCTATAATGGAAAGGCATGCAAGCCATCTGTGAAAGTGAAGGATGCAGCAGGCGGAGAAGTAGCAGCGGCTAACTATGATGTAACATATACAAACAATAAAAACATCGGTGATGCAAAAGTAACCGTTGCTTTTAAGGGAGAGCATTACGAAGGAAGCCTGACAAAGACCTTCACAATTGCATCCCCGCAGTCCAAGGTCTCCAAGGCAAAAGCAGCAAAGAAGAGCATTACTGTAACATGGAAAAAGCAGAAAAAGAATGTCAGCGGTTATCAGATCCAGTACAGTACTTCCAAGAAATTTGATAAGGCTGTTAAGACAAAAACCGTAAAGGGTACGAAAAAAACATCGCTTACAATCAGTAAGTTGAAGGCAAAGAAAACTTATTATGTCAGAATCCGCACCTATAAGACTATAAAGGGCAAGAAATATTGTTCTGCGTGGTCAAAGGCAAAGAAAGTTAAAACAAAATAACAAGACCCGGATAAATATACCGGAACGTATGAGAAAATGGGCATTGGCAGGTGACTGTCAGTGCTCATTTCAGTCTGTATGAAACGATACAGTAAAAACTGCGGTTGCTTATGACTAACTAGATGTGCGAAATGCCGCAAAGATGTTCTATAATTGTAAATTTCAAGGGTAAATTGCAGTAATCTTTTAACTTTGTTAGATTTTACCAATACCAACAATCAGATCCACTGCTATATTTTGTTCATGTTGCACAAGCATTTCTTGACTGGATAGACCTTTAAACATTTTTCTAGGGTACTGGTTTATCCAGTCGTTTATTTTTCTGATATCCTGCTTTGTAAATTTTCCTATATCGTCTCCCTTTTTTATCCATCTTCTTACAAGCTTATTTTGGTTTTCATTACTGCCACGTTTCCCGGAGCAGTAAGGGTGGCAGTAATATATTTTTGTCCGATCATATTTGATAAGGTTTTCATAGTCAGCAAATTCGACACCATTATCAACAGTTATCGTTTTAAAAATCTCTTTAAATTTTCTTTTGCCATATGCCCTTTCAAGCCGATCTAATGCTTTTACAACTGATATGGCTTTCCGATCAGGCATCTTTATCACTATTTCCTGTCTGTATTTTCTCTCTGTCAGTACCAGCAGATTTGCTTTGCTTCTCTTATCCAAATTAAACTCTCTGATCACAGAGGTGGATACAGCACTTGTTACCGTTGCGAAACTTGCAGCACCGATGATCCCATTTATGACAGAGGACATTTACAGAAATCTGGTATGTGTAAATGATCCGTCAGCACCGGAATCCGTTCATCTGTGTGACTTCCCGGTTGCAAATCCTGCTTATGTGGATAAGCAGCTGGAAGAAGACATGGAAGAAGTACTGAAGATCGTTGTTATGGGACGTGCAGCCAGAAATACAGCTAACATCAAGAACAGACAGCCGATCGGTACGATGTTTGTAAAGGCTGAGAAAGCACTTTCCGACTTCTATCAGGAGATCATTGAAGAAGAGCTGAATGTCAAAGAAGTAAAATTCACAGACGATGTCAGAGAATTCACAACCTACACCTTCAAGCCACAGCTGAAGACGGTAGGCCCGAAATACGGAAAACAGCTTGGCGGTATCAAAGAATACCTTGCAAATGTAGACGGCAATGAAGCCATGGATAAATTAAATGCAGGCGGAATTGTTCTTGCGGTAAAAAAGGGATGAAGGACGAGGCGGATTGTCCTGATTTTTCGGTACAATGGGAAAATATAGTGAAAAAATAAAGAGAAACGGAACAGGTTACAGGGGAACCGATGTACTTAGGCATCATGAAAAATATTGGAAAATGTTCACGAGCAGGAGTTCATATACAAAATGAACGAAGCAAAATCTGAAAAATAGCAATCTTACACAAAATTGGACGCATAGCAAAATCTGTTGATGGAAAAAGCAAGATTTGCAAAGCGAACCCTCCTTAAAAAAGCTACATTTAAAGTACTTGTACAGGGATAGTTTGTGCTGTAAAGCGTAATGTCTGATATGCAAAAAGCACATAAATATGCCTGTTACACAAAAATGCCGAAAGGGCACAAGCGAATGGGGCATGTCCGGATCGGCAAATCTAAGAAAATGGAGGGTTATTATGAAGAACAAGAAAATTGTTCAAAAAGCAGGAAGTAAGTTTCTTGCGATGATGCTGAGTGTGGCAATGGTAGTTCCCGGAACAGCATTTGTACCGGCAGAATATTCCGGTGCGATTGAAGTGTCAGCTGCTACAATCAACATCAAAGAAGATTTTAACGATGGTACCTATAAAGGTCGTCTACGAACTGACAGTACGGAACAGCAGTTGTCAATTGTTGATGGTGGACGTTCAGGAAAAGCACTGCAGGTATCAAAACGTACGCAGAACTGGCATACATATGCTTATGATGTATCTGCCTATGCCGGTGCAACCGCAAATATCAGTGTTTTTATGAAGACGGAAGATACGCAGATTGTATGCGAAGTGACAGGAACGGGATCTGATAGCAAGGACTACTACAATTGGCTGCTCAACACGAATGTAACGCCAGGAGAGTGGACTGAGCTTTCCGGTACCGTAACGATTCCGGAAGGAGCAAAGGAGCTTTATTTTTCAACAGGCAGCGGAACTGCGGACTATCTGATCGACGATGTTAATATTGAAATCGTAGAAGCGGAAGCATCGGAGGGTGCTGTCTCAAAGGATTACACCTTTGATAAGCTAACGCTGGCAGCTGCGGATGATGAAGAAACGGGTGCAACAGCTGCAATAGGAGAAGACGGAAAATTATCAGTGACTATGACAAGGCAGTATGGGCAAGTATTTTTCCGCCTGCCGGAAGAACTTGCCGGAATGATCATTACGGGAATCAGGTTAAATGTAGCGGAGGGTTCTTCTCAAGCAGGGCTTTCTCCGAAGCTTCTTTCCGAGGCAGACTTTAATACCGATCAAAGAAACGGAGATGTCGGAGTGGCATATGGTAGCAATACATTAAATGCAACCAGTGATGATCTCGGCAAAACCGCTCGGTATGTCGGCATTATGACGACCTCGGACGCAACGCCTATCACCATGAAGTTTGACAGCATTACGATCAATGCAAAGAGTGCAGAGCGTGTGATCGATCCCAAAAAGGATATCATGTCTGGTTTTAATGGTAACTTTGAAACTGATAATGCTTGGTGGAGTAATGAAAGTTGGGGTAAAGAGAATATTAGTTATGTTGAATATACAGAGGAAGATAAGGCTCCTAAGTCTGACTGCAGCAATAAGTTTGTGCGTGTTTCCTCTGTGAGTGACAATTCAGTCAGCCCCAATTCAACCGGATCAACGCCAGTAGTTCAGATGAATGGGAAAACTGGTATTACTTCAGATAAGGGATATGAGTTCTCTTATTGGGTAAGAATTAGTAATAAAGCGGAAGTTGCTGATCCGGCGGTTGATTTTAAGGTTACTGTTCATAATACTAAAAAAGATAATAGCTGGACAGATACTACGGATGCTGCGATTAAATATGACGATACTTATACGCTTTCTGATACATGGCAGAAAGTTTCTGGTACAATGGTAATTGCAGAAACACAAAATCCGACCACGGAGTCTGGTATTTCTTTCACAGGTACACCGGGCATCACATTTGACATCGACAATCTCCAGATTGCCGAAATGAGAATTCCGAAGGTGGATATGACAATACCGGATTTGCATGAAGAAGTGCAGAAAACCGGAAATGGTGTGGAGTATATGGGTGTAGCCCTTCCGGTGAGCAGTCTTGACAATGAGAACACCATGAAGTTAGTTGAGAAGCACTTCAATAGTGTTACATGCGAGAATGAGATGAAACCGGAATCTATTCTCGGTTCCGGCGAACCGGGTGTCAGCACACTGGATGAGCTGGAAAGCAAGCTGAATTTTGAGAGTGCAGATAAGGTTGCACAGCATTTTGCGGATTACAATGATAAAAAGCCTTCTGAACCTATCAAGATGAGAGGTCATGTGTTTGTATGGCACAGCCAGACACCGACATGGTGGTTCAGAGAAGGTTTTAAGTCAGACGGCGCGTATGTTTCCAAAGAAGAAATGAATAAACGTATCGACTGGTATATCGAAAAGGTTGGCAAACATTTTGATACAAAATTCCCGGGACTTATCTATGCGTGGGATGTTGTAAATGAACAGGCAAGTGATGCGGGCGGAATTAGAATGGGAACTGACTGGGCAGCTATTTACGGCGGTTCTACAGAGTATATCCTGCAGGCATTCAAGTCTGCAGATCAGCATCTGGCAAAAGACACCATTCTTTTCTATAATGATTACAACGACTGTGATCCTGTAAAGGCTGCGACAATTTGCCGCTTCCTGAAAGAAATCCGTGAAGTCCTCACGGAGGGACGAAAGCTCGGTGCCGGTATGCAGGGGCATCACGACATGCTCACACCGACCTACGAGACGATTGAGACAGCGACACGTAAGTATGCAGAGATTGCAGATGTGGTTCATATCACAGAGCTTGATATCAAATCCAGTGTCGGATTTGACGGAAAAGATTTGGAAACAGAGTTTACCAAGGAAGGGCACAGATACAAAGATATCTACGAAATTGTCCGTAAGATCAATGAGGAGCATAAAAAAGGTTCCCTGAATGGATATGTACAGAACATCACAATCTGGGGTACGCATGACCCGGTTTCCTGGTTAAAGACCTCGAACAGTGTCGGTGGCTCTGCAGACGGCAAGACACCGCAGTATCCGCTCTTGTTTGATGATTATTATGGTGCAAAACCGGCATATTGGGCATTTGTAAATGCATCACAGCTCGAGCCGCTTGTGCGCGATGTCAATGCAATGCAGACTGACAAGTTTGAGTATGCAAATGCGATCAGATTTGCTGCAGGAACAGATGATGTCATCATAAGACCAATCTGGAACGCAGATAAATTGAAGGTTCAGGTTGTCGTAAATGATGAGAAGACAGCAGGCAGCGAAATTATCCTGTATGTTGATCCTGCAAATTCAAAAGGAGATAAGACAAAAGATTTTGTCAGGGAAAGTGCAACAGGAGAGAAACTGAAGGATGTTGACGGTGGATATAAGGCTGAATTTGAGGTTCCGATGACCTTGAACCCGCTTGATAAAGTATCATTTGACGTTGTAGTGAAAAAGGATGGAAACACCTATTCTTACAATGATACGACAAACAATCAGGAGAACAGCAGCAAATATTATGCCGTATTGTCTATGAAGCCGTTTATGGCAATCACAAAGGGTTCTGCAATCATTGATGGTGACATTGCAGAGTGGAAAGATATCCCTGCATCCAAGTTAGAGGTAAAATCCGGCAGTGCATTGACAACAACAGCTGAAACAAAGGTTTCCTGGGATGCGGATAATCTCTATGTTATAGTATATGTAACGAATGATGCACTGGATGACACAGCAAGTGATGCTTATCAGCAGGATTCAACGGAAATCTTTATTGATGAGCTGAATGAGAAATCCGGTAGCTTTGATGACAATGATAAGCAGTATCGCGTAAGCTACAAGAATCTTCAGACATTCAATGGAACCTCTTGTAAGGCAGAAAATATCGTATCTGCTACAAAAGAGAAGGAAGATGGAAAAGGCTACTACATTGAGACTGCAATCAAATGGACTGCGCTTTCACCGGAGGCAGGAAAACTGATTGGTCTGGATGTACAGATTAATGATGCTAAGGATGGCAGCCGTCGTGGTACACTGAACTGGTATGATGCCAGCGGAAACGGATATCAGAATCCAAGTGTATACGGCACTGCAGTATTGGCAGACGGTGATATCAAAAATCAGGATGCTGTCGATGCAGTAAAGGAGCTGATTAATGCGATCGGTAAGGTTGAACTCGCAGAAAACAGCAAGGCACTGATCGATGCAGCAAGGAAGGCATATGATGCACTTACAGAAGATCAGAAGAAGCTGATCTTGGCAGAGGAGTTGAAGGTTCTGACAGATGCAGAGGAAGCTTACGATGCACTTGATGCTGCAGCTAAGGCTGAGGCAGAAAAGAAAGCGAAGGAGGATGCAGCGAAGGCTGATGCCGTTAAGAAAGCAATTGCAGCCATCGGTAAGGTAGATGCATCAGAGGACAGCAAGGCTAAGGTTGAGGCTGCCAGAAAAGCATATGCCGCACTGACAGAGGATCAGAAGAAGCTGGTTGAGGCTAGTCAGTTAAAGCTGCTTACAGAGGCAGAAGCTGCATATCAGCAGGCTGTCGAAGAGAGCAAGAAGTCAACCGAAGAGACAAAGCCGGAAGATGCAACGAAGTATGTTGCCAAATTCTCTGCGAAGTCTACTTCCATCCAGAAACGCAAATCATCTACTAACTTAGCTAAGGATATTGCGATTACTGCAGGCGACAAGATTGTGAAGTGGGAAACATCAAACAAGAAGGTCGTTACTGTAACAAATAAGGGCAAGATCACAGGTAAGAAGGTCGGTAAGGCGACGATCACTGTCACGACAGACAAGGGCGCAAAGGCTTCTATCACAGTATACGTTAAAGCAAAGAAGGTTGCGACCAAAAAGGTAACAGTGAAGAATGCCAAGACAGATCGTGTAGTTAAGAAGGTTACCCTGAAGAAGGGCAAAAAGCTCACACTCAAGGTTGTGACGAATCCGATCACAACACCTGATAAGGTAACATTCAAGTCAAGCAAGAAGAGCGTTGCTGCCGTTACTAACAAGGGTGTTATCACAGCTAAGAAGAAAGGAAAAGCAACAATTACTGTAAAATCAGGAAAGAAAACTGTAAAGGTTCAAATAACCGTCAAATAGAGTTTGTAAGGACGAAATGATTTTTGAATCCAAGGGGACCGCTAAGTATTTAGCGGTCCTCTTTCGATGTGCACTTGTAAAGCAAACCGTAAAGCGATAAAAAAGCCGGTCAAATCATTTGGAAAAAGAAGTGGAACAATGTCAGCCATAAACAACTGGCAAAGGAAATATATGGACATGCTTTTGTGTTTTACCGCCTGCAGTTTCTGTCAAAATGTCCGTGTTTCGACAAAATGATTTACAGACATACGACGGATGGGATTGATCTGGAAAACAAGGTGGATCGCTATCAGGTAATTTGGGAAATATTGTGGGAAATTGATGATTTTGGTGTTTTTTCTTCCTTTTTCTTATATTTTATTGTATAATTAAGTAAGTATGAAAACGATTAAGTAAAGTTCGCAATCGAATATTATATTTCTAGGAGGCAGAAATGGCTAAGAAGACAACAGTACCTGTTTCATCTACGTTTGATAAGGAACTCTTCAAGCGCAGCGTGCTCTACAATGTAAGAACTCTTTATCGTAAGACGATGGAGGAAGCAACTGACCAGCAGATTTTTCAGGCAGTATCTTATGCAGTCAAGGATCAGATCGTGGAAAACTGGATGGAAACACAGAAAGAATACGAAAAAAAAGATCCGAAGACAGTTTACTATCTGTCCATGGAATTCTTAATGGGCCGTGCACTTGGTAATAACATGATCAACCTGCAGGCTTATGATCAGGCAAAGGAAGCACTGGAAGAGCTTGGTGTTGATATCAACGTGATCGAAGATCAGGAGCCGGATGCAGCACTCGGTAATGGTGGTCTGGGAAGACTTGCAGCATGTTTCATGGATTCTCTTGCAACTCTTGGTTATTCTGCTTACGGCTGTGGTATCCGTTACCGCTACGGTATGTTCAAGCAGGAGATCCGCGACGGCTATCAGGTGGAAGTACCGGATAACTGGTTAGCAGATGGCAATCCGTTTGAGCTCCGTCGTCCCGAATACTCCAAAGAAGTTAAATTCGGTGGTTATGTATCCGTATATCAGGATAAAAACGGCCGCAACAACTTCAAGCAGGAAGGTTATCAGTCAGTAACCGCTGTACCGTATGATCTGCCGGTTGTAGGTTATGGCAATGGTATTGTAAATACACTTCGTATCTGGGATGCACAGCCTGTAGAGTGCTTCCAGCTCGATTCTTTTGATAAAGGTGATTACCGCAAGGCTGTAGAACAGGAAAACCTTGCAAGAAACATTGTAGAAGTCCTGTATCCGAATGACAATCATTATGCAGGTAAAGAGCTTCGTCTGAAACAGCAGTACTTCTTTATTTCCGCATCCGTACAGGAAGCAGTTGAGAAGTATATGCGTTCCCATGATGATATCCGTAAATTCTATGAGAAGGTTACCTTCCAGCTGAACGATACCCATCCGACCGTTGCAGTTGCAGAACTGATGCGTATCCTGATGGATGAATATTATTTAACATGGGATGAAGCATGGGATGTCACAACAAAGACATGTGCTTATACAAACCATACTATCATGGCAGAAGCACTGGAGAAATGGCCGATCGAGCTGTTCAGCCGTCTGCTTCCGCGTATTTATCAGATCGTAGAAGAGATCAACCGTCGTTTTGTGATGGAGATCGAAGCAAAATATCCCGGTAATCAGGAAAAGATCCGCAAGATGGCGATCATCTATGACGGTCAGGTCAAGATGGCACATCTGGCAATCGCAGCAGGCTACAGCGTAAACGGTGTTGCAAGACTGCATACAGAGATCTTAAAGAACCAGGAGCTGAAAGACTTCTATGAAATGATGCCTGAGAAGTTCAACAACAAGACAAACGGTATCACACAGCGTCGTTTCCTGCTCCATGCAAATCCGCTTCTTGCAGAGTGGGTAACAGAACATGTAGGTGCAGACTGGATCACGGATCTGCCAAAGATCAAGAAGCTTGCTGTTTATGCGGATGATGAAAAAGCACAGCAGGAATTCATGAACATCAAGTATCAGAACAAGGTAAGACTTGCAAAATATATCTTAGAGCACAACGGTGTTGAGGTAGATCCGCGTTCTATCTTCGATGTACAGGTAAAACGTCTGCATGAGTACAAACGTCAGCTTCTGAATATCCTGCACGTTATGTACTTATACAATGAGATCAAAGAGCATCCGGATATGGAATTTTTCCCTAGAACATTCATCTTCGGTGCAAAGGCAGCAGCTGGTTATAAGAATGCCAAGCTGACGATCAAGCTGATCAACTCCGTAGCTGATGTTGTCAATAACGACGCATCCATCAACGGAAAGCTGAAAGTCGTATTTATCGAGGACTATCGTGTATCCAACGCAGAATGGATTTTTGCGGCTGCCGATGTCAGTGAGCAGATTTCCACTGCCAGCAAAGAGGCTTCCGGCACTGGAAACATGAAATTTATGTTAAATGGTGCCCTGACACTTGGAACGATGGATGGTGCAAACGTTGAAATCGTGGAAGAAGTCGGAGAAGAGAACGCATTTATTTTTGGTATGAGTTCCGATGAGGTTATTGCACACGAGAGAAACAGGGATTACGACCCGATGCAGATTTTTAACAGTGATCAGGAAATCCGTACCGTTTTGATGCAGTTAATCAACGGTTTTTATTCCGGAAATGACCCGGAGCTGTTCCGCGACCTTTACGATTCCCTGCTCAATACCAACTGCACACAGTATGCAGATACCTACTTCATTTTGAAAGATTTCCGTTCCTATGCAGATGCACAGAAACGTGTCATGGAGTACTATAAGAGGGAGTCTGATTGGGCAAAGAGTGCAATTTTAAATGTAGCACATTCCGGAAAATTCTCTTCTGACCGTACGATTCAGGAGTATGTGGACGACATCTGGAAGTTAGATAAAATTACAGTTCAGGTGGAAGAGGAAGCGTAGAACAGGTATTTTTTCAAATACATATTTGACAATTGAATTATCTGTGGGTATAATGAATATAGAAATTTGAAACACGGTTTCATATCGTGAAACAGTGTTCGTTAATTCCTTTCCCTAATTTTTAATATACCCATTTGTGTATGGCATTTACCCATTTATGCTATGTACGACAGGAAGCCGCTGTATCTCCTACAGCGGCTTCTTTGTATGGAAAAAGTCTTGTAAAAATGTACAAAAAATGACCGGATATCCTTGATGCAGTTTTCACAAAAATGCAGTTTGTTAGCGGAAACTTACTGACATCTCCGGAAAAATCATGCTAAAATAGGAATAGATGTTTTGCCATGTTAAAAAGTGGCAATACTAGGAAACAAAAGGAAAAAGTTTGAGAAAACGCATCAGGGAAAGGAGAATCGGGGAAAGATGTTTGAAATTGGAGAATATGTCGTTTATGGCAGCCAGGGGGTCTGTCAGATTGCAGATATTACGCGTCCGGATATCGCAGGGATTGATGGGGAGCGTCTTTATTATGTCCTGACCCCGATTGGAGATGCAAACGGCAGAATCTATGCACCGACGGAGAATCAGAAAACAGTCATGCGCAGAGTGATTTCAAAGGAAGAGGCAGAAGAACTGATACGGGAACTTCCGGCAATCAAGCTGCTTTTTGTGCCGAATGAGAAGCAGCGTGAGATTGTATACAAGGAGGCACTCCGGGCGTGTGATTACCACGCGTGGGTGAGCATTGCAAAGACACTGTATGTCAGGAAGAAGGAGCGGATTGCGCAGGGCAGAAAGAGCACGGCGTTGGATGAGAAATATATGCGCGCAGTGGAGCATGAGCTTTACAGTGAGCTTTCACTTGCACTTGGCATTCCCAAAGAACAGATGGAGCAGTACATCCGGGACAAGCTGCAGGAGACAGAGGTCTGCGTGTAAAAAGCAGAAAATAGATATTCTGTTAGGAAGAAAAGGGGCTGGCTTTGTTGATAAGCCAGCCCCTTTCACACTATAGAAAATACAGCGTTACATTAAAGTGTGAAAGCTGTGTTTCCTATAATTTATACAGTTGTATTGACGCCGTTTACCGCAGCGTGTTCGTCTTCTTCCATCGGAATAATCAGACATTTCTGTCCGTTGATGATATCAGAATGAATCTGACCGACCTTTTCCGGCTTGACACGTAAAATGACATCGTAGGTTTTCACAGCATCGACGGAATCATCATCGTCGACAGGAAGAGAGCGTGT
>OLJA01000900.1_pt1 | contig 17354 bp, 15 predicted proteins | sample 1601401 | NCBI WGS metagenome assembly OLJA01 (sample SAMN01915217, study PRJEB22387) | human gut metagenome | isolation source: stool | host: Homo sapiens | place: USA | reverse complement strand
ATAAGAACCGTGACCATGACCTGTCCGGCGATTGGGCAGGCCATCGGGAATGTCACATTCTCCCGGACTGGCTGCTTGTCTACCGCATAGAGGATGATGTTCTGGTGCTGACGCTGGCCCGCACCGGCACACACAGCGACTTGTTCGGCAAATAAACAGTCTGCCGCCGTATGGGGAAACCTGTACGGCGGTTTTTCTGTATGCAAAGGTATGTCGTGAAACGCGACGCACTTGACAGGGGTACGCCAAAACGCGGTAGCCTTTACCGCTCCGGCCCACGGTCGTGAGACTTGTCCCTTTCCTGTCGGGACAGCTGCTCGGCGGTTTTGCGGAGCCGTTCCACTGCTTTCAAATCCTCCCGCATGGATTTCATGGCAAGCGTGTCCGTCTGCTTTCCAGCGGCCAGCTGGTCAATTTCCCGCTGCCATGCCTTCGGGGTGATTGCCTCGCCGCTGTCTTTCAGTTCTTTCAGATACCGGGCCGCTGCGTCATACAGAATCAGTTCCCGGCTGTGGCGCTGTTCAAACTGTTCCCGTTTTTCCGGCTTTACTTTGGCAAGCTGCTTGTGGATGGACTTGTACTGGTTGTACTGTTCCCACATCTCCCCGCGCTCGGTAAGGGTAGTGATCCGGCGCTCGGCCTTGACGATCTTTCCGCGCAGGTCATAGTAACGGCTGTTCATATCAGCGATTTTTTCATGAAGCTGCTGCATAGACTGGATGCCGTTTGCCTGCAAAAAGCTGAATAGTGCAGCGCTTTCCTGCAAAGCCCGGATTTTGCCGGTGCGGGTGCGGGGAGCGTTCAACTGCTGCTGGGCCTCCCACAAGGCGGTCAAGCTGCTTTGCTGTGTTTGTGGTTTTTCCGCTTCGTCTTTCGACCAGCGATAAAGACGGGTAATGCGGGCTTTGATTTCTTTCAGCAGCTTGTTGTCGGCGGCGATCTGCCGGTTTACTTCTCCCTTGTCGGTGCGGATACCGCGCTTTTCCATTTGGCTGGCAGCTGGCCCCAGATGGACAGAGGGAATTTTATCAATGCCCTGCCGCTTGTAACTGCGGTGGTCAATGCGCTCCGGTCTACCGGCAGATTCCAGCGCCCGGTTGGTGTAGGCTGTCCACGCTGCCCGCCAAATCTCCACATTTCCTTTATCGTTCCAGTCGGTCGTATCCTCCCGATGATTTTTCCAGCCGCCTTTCCCATCCGGGATACGCTGTCCATTCTCGTCCAGATCGTATGCCTTGCGGCACTTTGCGCCCCACTGTCCATTTTCTTTCAGAGGCCGGAGCGTCAGCATGATATGGACATGAGGGTTGCCGGTTCCCTTGTCATGGATAGCAAAGTCGGCGCACATTCCTTTGTCTACAAAGTTGTCCTTCACATAGGCACGCACAAGGGCAAGCTGCTGTTCGCCGGACAGTTCACGGGGCAGGGCTGCTTCAACCTCGCGGGCAAGCTGGCTGTCCCTTGCTTTCTCGATTTGCTCCACGCTGTTCCAGAGGATAGAACGGTCTGCAAATTCCGGCGGGGCGTGGGCAGGCAGCATGATCTCCGCATGGACAATGCCGCCTTTCCGGGTGTAGTCGTGGGTCATTCCATCCCATTCATTTGTCAGCTTGGTTCCGCTGCGGTAAGCAGCTGCGGCAACAGCAGAACGGCCTGCGCTGCGCTTGATGATACTGACGGGGATATGACAGAAATCTATGGGGAACACCTCCTTTCAGTGAGGGGATAACAGGCTCTGTGGAGCCGGGCATACGCAAAGCGGGTGTCTGGCTGCGCAGAGCGCACAAGGGGTTTGGGGAGCGTAGCTTCCCATCGCGGACGAAGTACGCAACGCCCCCGGCAGGGCGCACAGCACCGGCAACGGTGTATAAGTGCGCCCTTGTAAACAAGGGACTTATGGCGTGTCCCCGGATTTTGGCAGGTTTGCAGTCAATTCCGCAGCCCCCGGAAGATGGGACAGGGTAATCAGAAATGCTTTGACCTCTGCGCCGGAAAGGTTGGAAGCCAGTGGGAAAATCCCCTCCAAAATGGCTCCGCGCTCAATCAGGCGGCGGGTGCGAACCCTGCGTTCTTCGTTCCGCTGCTTGTTCTCCAAAATCTTCTTTCGGTTTTCAAGCTGCCGAATCTCCTTCAGGACTTTCTCCCGTTCTTCTTTTTGGGGGTGGGCTGTAATTTTTTCGTTCATGTCAGGCACCTCTTTTCTTTGGAAATACTCATAGATTGACCGTCCATTTCTGTCGAGCAAAGTACCGGCGCAGCCTCCGCAGTGCGGCATGGATGGATTTTCCCGCCTGTGATGGCGTGATACCCTCCATTGCGGCAATATCTTTCACTTTCATACCCAGCATATAGCGGGCGTGAACACGGCGAGCCTGCATAGGCGGCAGGGAGGAAATGGCTTCATACAATCGCCGTATCAGTTCTTCGTATTCGGCTAATTCTTCTTTTTCTATCAGGTAGTCCTCCGGCGATGGCTGCGCCCAGCCGATGGCGGCATTTTCGATTCCATCGTTACAATCGAGGGAATAAAACGCCTTATACCGGAACATCTTGCGATCTCTGGCGGCCTCGGCTCTCTTGTCCAGAAGAAACGCTTCGACGATCTCATCGGACACCTCCACAAAAATGTCCTCTTTGCAAAATGGATAATATTGTTTGAGATTGATGGTCTGCATAGGCACGCCCTCACTCTGTTTGGAAAAGGCCATCATAGCAGCGGCGCATATTCCGCAGACCCCGGCGGATGGCAACGCTGACCTTGCTGCTGTGGATACCCTCTATCCGAGAGATTTCCGGCTGCTTGATACCAGCAATGTAGTAGGCGTGAACACGGCGGGCCTGTGTCGGAGTGGCATGAGCCAGAGCCACCGGCAGAGCTGCAATCAGGTGCAGGCGGGTGGTCATTTCTTCTCGTTCCAGCAAAATATCTTCCGGCGATCTGCTGTGTTCCAGTGCGTAATTTTCCAGCCAGCTGTATGCGTCCAGAGAGTAGTAGGCGCGGTGGTAGACTTTCCGACGCTCATAGTTCTCCATCTCCCGCTGGGCCTGATACATCGCTGCCCATACCTCGTCCGTAACATCCACAAACTCGTCATGCCGGTAGTGGGGATACATCCACCGCAGATTGATTGTTTTCATAGGCTTACCTCCTGAAAATCGGAGAGGCGGGCAGCTCGTCCGCTGTCCGCCCCTCGCTGAGATAAGGGAAATGATCCCTTTCACTTGGTAGCCAGAAAACAGGTCATTCGTTAAGCCTGTTCTCAAAGAAATTTATAAATTTTTTTCTGACCGCCTCCACACTTTGATAAACAGCCACTTTGGAGCAGCCGCACAGCACACCGATCTCTGCAAGGCTCAGCCCGTCAAGCGCATAGAGCAGGAACCGGCGGCGCTGGGCCTCGGTACAGGTGTCCAGAACAGCCATCAGCTCATGCAGCGTTTCCATGCGGCAAAGGTATTCCTCCGGCGTTTCGCCGTAGACCCCTACACCCTCGGTGGTAATGATGTACTCGTCAAACTCCCGGCCATCCCAATGCCGCCGCTGTTCATGGAACAGGTTCTCCGTTTTGTGATCGGCCCGGTCAAGAAATTCATAGACTTCCAGCGTGACCTCCACGGCCACAGCTTGTCCGTTATAATTGATGGTAACTTCCATCTGCCTTTCCTCCATTCAGATTTTTTTGGTAAATCTGAATGGGGCGGCGGAGAACGGCACTGGGGCCAGGGTTCGGGCCATGCTGGCCCGATGTTACGGCCCCACAGGTATGAAAAAACGCCCGGACAGCAGAAAGCTATTCGAGCGCAAAAACTCCAATATTCACTTACAGAATGACAATTTTCGCACCGGCTACCAGACGGGGCCTGTTCGTTGACTGGGCTTTTTTGACGGTAGTGAAATATCGTCTGAATTTGTCGGCGGTCAGTGTGCTTCATGGCGGCTCCCTCCTAAAGCCGCCGTGTCAACGTATGGGCGTCACTCCTTTGTTGAGGGCATAAGGAACGGCGGCCTTGATGTACTCAAAACCGCCGCAGTACCCGGAAAATCCATTATGGGCGCACGAAGCTGCCTGCCCTGCAACGGTTTTTTTCTTTCCCCGTCTTGCGGGGCAGGATCGCTTGGCTTATTCGGTTTTAGTCTTGCTCTTGTTCGGCTGCCTCTTTCAGCCGGTCAAAACTCTCATCGCTGATGATGTGTTCAATCCGGCAGGCGTCAGCCTCCGCAGTCCTGGGGTCAACGCCTGCGGCGATAAGCTGCTCGGTAAAGAAGCAGTGACGCTCGTAGATTTTTTCGGCAACCTCGCGGCCCACATCGGTCAGATGGAGAAAGTGATCTTCGTCCATCATAAGAAAGCCGCCGTCCCGCAAGGTAGCCACTGCATGGCACACGCTGGGCTTTGACACCTCCATGTGCCGGGCCACATCTACGGAGCGCACCATACCGCGTTTCTTTTGGAGAACAAGGATGGTTTCCAGGTAGTCCTCCCCGGACGCATGAAGTTTCATCTGAACCTCCTTTACTGAGCCAGCTTCCAGCCGATGGCCTCCTGTCTGGCCGATACAAAATCGGCATACAGGCCCTTTTGCTGGATCAGCTCCGCATGAGTGCCGCGCTGGACGATATGAGCGTTGTCCAGTACAAGGATCTGATCGGCGTTGCGGACGGTTTTCAGACGGTGGGCAATCATGATGATGGTCTTGTCATGGGTCAATGCCTCGATAGCCCGCTGCAATTCATCCTCATTCTCCGGGTCAACGCTGCTTGTTGCCTCGTCCAAAATGATGATGGGTGCGTCCTTCAGCATGGCGCGGGCGATGGAAATCCGCTGTTTCTCGCCACCGGACAAAGTACCGCCTCCCTCGCCAATCACGGTGTCATAGCCATCCGGCAGGGCAGAAATAAAGTCATGGCAGCAAGCCTTCTTCGCCGCCTCAACCACCTGCTCATGGGTGGCGTCCGGGCAGCCAAACTTGATATTGTTCTCAATCGTATCTGCAAATAGGTACACGCTCTGGAACACCATCGAGATATTCTTCATCAGGCTGTCCAGCTTGAAATCCCGTACATCCGTACCGCCTATGGTAATCTTCCCGGCATTCACATCCCAAAAACGGGCAATCAGGTTGCACATCGTTGTCTTTCCTGCCCCGGAAGGGCCGACAATGGCCGTAGTCGTTTTTTCGGGAATGGTAAAGCTGACCTGATCTAATATCTTACGGTCTGCGTAGGAAAAATCCACCTTGTCAAACACGATCTCGCTGGACTTCGGCGTAATATCAGCGCCTTTCTCGTCCATTACCGGCGTGTCATCAATGGAGTTTGCCGTATCCATCGAGGCCGCCAGCATTTGCAGCAGAGAGGCCATATTCCCGGCGTTCTCCAAATCGTTGAACACCATGAAAGAAGCAATCACCAAAATCAGACCGTAGGCCAGCGGCAGGGAGCCGTCCAGCCAGAACCAGACCGAGGCCAAAAGCAACAGGACGCTGAACACTCGGACAACAGCCTGTTTGATAGCGTCATAGGGAACGCTGGCCTTTGTCAATTTCAGGTTATCCCGGCAGCTCGCCTTAATTGCACTGCCGATAGACTGCGTGCTGTCCCGTTCCAGTCCAAATGCTTTGACAATCCCCATGCCCTGAATGTACTCCAACACAGACTCCACAAGGGACTCCTGTGTGTGCTGGCGTACCCCGCTGAGCGCGGCAGATTTGCGAAGCGCCAGTTCCGCCGCCGCAAGGTAAATCAGGACACCGGCAGCGGCCACAAGACCGATCCGCCAGTCAAATACCAACAGGACGATGACGAGGGCAACCGAGTTGAAAAAACCGCCCAGCACTGACACCAGAACACGGGCTGCTGAGTTCTCTACATCACCCAAAGTTGTTGTGACAATGGCGGTAATATTCCCGATACTATTCTTGTTGAAGTAGCCCATCGGGATGTAGCGCAGCCGATCTCCGATGTGGATACGCTTTTCCGCCACCATGCAATAGCCGGTTTCCGTCTGCTCCATCGTGGAAAAATAGGTCGTGATGATACGCCCAATGAGGGAAACGGCCATAATTCCCAGCGAAATGCAGATAAACTTTCCGTCCCGGTTGTCAGATACTAACGCGCCGATCACTACAAAGAGGGCGGCAAACTGCATGGCTGAAAACAGCCCGGACAGGAATGAGAATAACAGGGATTTTTTTAGAAGCCCCTTTTTGCTGCCTGCAAAAGCAAAGATTTTTTTCAATGTTCCATACATCTGACAACACCCCCTTACATCTGGTCTTTCGCGCCGATGTGCGCCTGCCACATATCCCGGTAGAGGGGGCAGGTTTCCAGCAGCTTCTCATGCGTACCCTGTGCGTGGATGGTTCCATCCTTCACCACAACGATGTTATCTGCGCCAACAATGGTAGACAGCCGGTGTGCGATCACAATCAGGGTCTTGCCGACAGTTAAAGTGGAAATGGCTTTCTGCACCAGCGCCTCATTCTCTGGGTCGATATAGGCAGTTGCCTCGTCCAAAATGACAACCGGCGCATTTTTCAGCATGGCGCGGGCGATGGCAATCCGCTGGCGTTCACCGCCGGAAAGATGGGAACCGGCGCTGCCGACAACCGTATCATAGCCATTATCCAGCTTGCGGATAAAGGCGTCGCAGCCGCTTTGTTTGGCTGCCTGCTCCACCTCTGCGTCCGTGGCACTGGGTCTTCCCATGCGGATATTCTCCCGGATACTGCGGTTAAACAGGTAGTTGTCCTGAGATACATAGGAAATCTGGTCTGCAATTTCAGACAGCGGCATATCCTTCAGCTCATGGCCGCCGAGGGTAATGCTGCCGGATGTAACATCCCAATACCCGGCAATCAGCTTTGCCACCGTAGACTTGCCGGAGCCGGACGGCCCTACAAGGGCGGTCATGGTTCCGGGGTGGATGGCGAGATTCACATCATGCAAAACCTCTGTTGTCCCGTCATAGGAAAACGACACAGACCTAAGAGAAATGCCGGTATCTTCCAGCTTGATCGGCGTTTCTTTATGGTTCAGTTCTTCGGCGTTCAGAAGCTGGCTGATTTCTTCCACATTTGTCCCCAGTACAGCCAAATCGTCCGTAAAGGTAAAGGCCGCAATAATCGGCCCGATCAGCCCCAGCGAGAAAATCACAATGGACAGGAAGGTGGAAAGCTCCAGACTGCCGGAGAGCCAGAACGCGAAGCCGCAGGGCAGCACGCAAATCAGCACTGAGGGCAGGATGGCGTTGTAGGCGCTCATGGTTTTCTGGTTTTCCCGCATCCAGTCCACATAGTAGTTGGCGTTATAATTCACCGCGTCAGAATATTTTTTGTAGGAACCGGCGGACTGGCTGAACGCCTTTACCACCTCAATCCCGCCGATGTATTCTACAATGGCGTTTGCCATCTGCTTTCCCGCTTTAACCGCGCCCTCCCATTTGACGGGATAATTCTTCATACCGGCGGACATGACAGCAAGGCCCACCACCAGCGTAACAAGGGACAGGAGCGCCATACGCCAGTCCAAAAGGAACAGGTACACGGCGATTACAAGCGGCACCAGCACATTTGCGGTCATTTCCGGGATCAGGTGTGCGAAGGTCGATTCCATGCCTTCAACCCGGTCAACAATCGTTGTTTTATACTGGCCGGACGGAGTATCTAAAATCGTCCCCATCGGGACGCGAGCCAGCTTTGCGGTGATATTCTCCCGCAGATCACGCAGCGTGTAATAGGTCGCTGTGTGGGAAATCGTTGTAGAAAGACTGGAAAACAGCACTTTCCCAAAGTAGCCGCACAATGCAATAATGCCAGCGGTCACATAGCGGGAAAAATTCTGTTCCCCAGACAACATCATTGTGACAATATGCGCCACGCAGAAATAGGGCACCATCTGGCAGGCCACGCCTAATACCGCAAGGATAATACTGCCGATGAATTTCCCGTGATAGGGCTTGCCCCATCCCCATAAGACGCCTATGGGCGACTCTTTCTTTTCTTCCTTCATTCTGTGGACACCTCCTTCTTCATATCACTCAGAAAAAACTTTAGCAGGCGTTTTCGACCATCGCTGTCCTCTATGGAATAACTTTCCTGAATTTGCCCGTTTTCTAAGTGAAGGACATAATTGCAGCAGCGTAGAATAAATTCCGGGTCATGCGTTACCACAAGCGCAGTTCTTCCGGCATTTGCCACTTGATTGACAACATTAGCGACCTGCCTCATGTGAAATAGGTCAAGGCCGCTGGTCGGTTCATCAAATAAAATCAGAGGCCGTCCCGAAGCAATCGCAGAGGCAACCGCCACACGCTGCTTTTGGCCGCCGGACAGCCCCATCGGGTGGCAGTCCTCAAAGGAAAGCAAGTCCATCTCCTGCAAGATTTCTCTTGCCTTCTGTTTATCCTCGGTTCTCATACTGAGCAGAATTTCATCCAGAACACTTTCGGTAAAGAGCTGGTGGTTTACATCCTGCATGACCATATAGCAGAGTTTCAATCGTTCTTTTCTGGAATAGTTCTTGCTTTGATCCTGCACCGTTCCCTTGAAGTGCTTTTCCAACCCGCAGAGGCACCGAGCAAAGGTGGATTTTCCCGCACCATTATGTCCGATGATGGCCGTGGCGCTGCCGGATGGGAAAGAGGTTTCCGTTATATGCAAGGTTTCCGGCTCATGCTTATAGGCGAAGGACACATTCTTTATCGTCCAAACCGCCTCATTCATTCTCTGCGGCGTGCCTTCAACTTCTGAAAGCCTCGCAAGATCAAGAGGGCGCAATCCCATATCATCGCGCTGTCTTGCCGACAGGCCGCAAAATTCCTCTGCTGTATAATCACCTTCGATTTCTCCATCTTTTAGGTACAGGACACGGTCAAAGAGGCCGGACAGATAATACAGTCGATGTTCAGAGATGATGATGGTCTTTCCCTGCGATTTCAAAGTAAAGAGTAGCTGTCGAAAATCAGCGATAGCGTATGCGTCAAGGTTGGATGATGGCTCATCAAGCACATAAATATCCGGGTCAATCGCCGCTGCCGATCCGCAGGCGATTTTTTGCTTTTCACCGCCGGACAAAGAAAAAATACTTCTATCAAGCAGCGGCTCCAACTTTAGCTGTGCAGCTACACGCTTTACACGGTCACGCACAAGATCTTCCGCTATGCCGTGATTCTCTGGGCCGAAAGCCAGTTCGCTGGTCGTGTCCACATTGAAAAACTGAGAACGCGGATTTTGAAATACAGAACCGACTTTCAGAGAAATATCAAACAGTGACAGGTCACGGGTATCCTTTCCATCCAGATAGACGGAGCCGGTATAAGTCCCCTCATGATAATGGGGGATCAAGCCGTTAAACAACCGGGTCATGGTTGTTTTCCCACAGCCGGAAGTCCCGCAGAGCAGGACAAAAGAACCGTCCTCAATAGTGCAGGAAATATGTTTTAAAGCGCCACCGGCCTGCCTCTCACTGTCGGGAAGGGTACTGGCAAGATAAGAAAAGGACACATCTTGACATTCAATCATTTCCTTCACCCCCTTACGGCAAGCACATAGATTTGCGCTGCAAATGCTCCCAGACAGATCAGCAGGAAAATAACATCCTGCACATGAAAACCCAGCTTACAGATATTCGTCCGTTTTACCGGGCCTCCCAATCCCCGCGTAAGGGCTGCCTGGGACAGTTCCTCTCCGATTTTGACGGAGCAGATCATCATGGGGACAATCCGATACTCTAAAATCGCACCGACTTTTCCACCACCAAAGCGGACGCCACGCATCCGCATGGCGTCCCCAATAGCGCTCCATTCTTCCGCAACCGTGGGAAAGAAGCGAAACATCACAGACATAGGAATGGTGATCTGCTGCGGCAGGTGGAGCCGTTCCATCGCCGCAACAAATTCGCTGACCGTGGTTGTAGTTACCACGAAATATCCCATGACCACGCTGGGGGTGAACCGCAGAAGAATACCAACGACGGCTACCGCGATGTAGTTTGCTACGCCGGTCAGTCGGGACATGCCGAACATTTCCAGACACAGGCTGCCTCCGAAAATCAGGATATAGAGAACAGCACCTTTCCATTTTCTGGCTGCTGACAAAAGTAACAGCGGGATCGCCGCCAACACGATGATGTAATACTGCATGATACCTTCATACGAACCGCCTAAAATAAAGACAGCTATGGTAATCAGTACCGCCAGTTTTGTCCGGGGGTCTAATAAAATTCCGCTATTGTTTTTTTGACTTGCAAGAAGTTCGCGGCTCATTACACAATTCCCGCCCGCTCAAAGTGCTTTTTGAAAATCTTCCGTCCGATCAGGCCGCCGACAAGACCGCTGACGAAAGCAGCAATAAGCAGTACCGGCAAAATCCAGTCGGGCATATAAGCCATAAGCGTATCGGCATATTCCTGACCGTAACCGGGGAGCAGGTTCTGGTAGTAAGCGTCACGCGTCACAACGATGGGAATAAAGGCGCCGATTACCCACATGGAAAAAACGCCGTGAATCAACACTTCGCGCTTGGCATTTTTGTAGTCACAGGCTTTCATCATAAAATCGGAAATCAGCCCGAAGATCAGCCCGGTAGGGATGCACCACCAGCCCATGCCGGTCAGCAGCATAATGATACCCAGCAGCACTCCGCAGATGGTAAGCATACCGAATTTCTTAATTTTGGAGAAGAACAACATCATCGGAATACCGCCCACAAGCGGCACGATCACGCTGATAAGCGGAATAAAGATCGGGATAAAACCGATAGACGCCGCTGCGAAAATGACGATAAAGTAAATCGCCGTAAAAATACCGATGTTGATTAAGTCCTTTCCTTGCAATTTGTTGTTCATTGCGAAACCTCCTAACATGATTACTTTCGTCTTTGTTAGTTCTTGCTAACTAACCCTAATGATAGCATACAATCAGCTGTGCTTCTATGCACATATCGGTATTTTAAGCCCGTATAGCAAGGAGTTTTTTCGCTCTGCCAGAATATCCATTGACCGGGAGTTTTCTCGCAGGTATAATAATATCAGCGATTTTGCATGATGAAAGGGGCGAAGCAGTTGCGTAACATGATATGCAACATTTTAGAAAACAGCGATGCTGTTTCTGGTGTGACCTTGAAAAACAGTCCAAATAGCAGCACATTGCTTTTGGATCGGGCAGATGGCAAGGGACGCATGACATTCCATACGCTCTTTCCGGGGCTGACTTTGGCTTTTATTTTTGTAAACGCTCCCGTATGGCCGGAGTCGGATGAAAATTCAAATCTAAAGCCTTTGCTGATTAACTATTGCGTTTCGGGCAGAAGTGAATTGCTTCTGGATGACGGCTCCTACATTTACCTGAAGGAAAATGATTTTTGTGTCAGTGAACAGACCGCACAGAAAGAATATATCTTTCCCACACGGCAATATCAGGGCATAAAAATATACTTTGACCTGCCACTTCTTTTACAGTCCTGCGGTGAACTTTTGAAATCTTTTTCACTTGACCTCCCTACGCTGGAAGAAAATTATTGTGGCAACCATAAGACATATATCAACGGAGCGGACAGTGAGCTGGAAAATATATTTCAAAAACTCTGGCGGCTATCTGAAAAGCCCTCTGCCTTCCATTTGCAAATCTATACGCTTGAACTTCTCCACCGGCTTTTTAACATGGAAATCCGGCCTCCGAAAACCTGCGGCTTCTACACGGAAACGCAGGTTGAAATTGCAAAAAGGGCAGCGCAAATTCTCTCAGATGATCTTTGCCAGCACATTCCTGTACGGCAGATTGCAGAACGCTTTTCGGTCAGTGAAACCAGCCTGAAAAATTATTTTAGAGGCGTATATGGACAGAATATATCCACCTGGCTGCGGGAAATCCGTATGAACGAAGCCGCAAGGCTTCTTTCGGACACAAAGCGTCCGATTGCCGAAATATCCGAACAGGTCGGCTATTCTAATCAAGGGAAATTTGCAGCTGTATTTAAAAAACAGCTTGGATTATCACCCTTAGAATATCGACGATTCAAAAATTTGGAAAAATACTAAAGCCGAGATAGATTAATACTCTCGGCTTTACTCATTTCACATTCACAATTTGGTATTCAAAAACTAATTGTTTGATCCACTCCTTCTCTTTGATATTTGTTTGTTCGTAATAATTATAGATTTCCTCTACAGAGAGTTCTTTTAAAACCTTCTCTCCATTTTCTTCACATTCTTGTACTAAGCATCACTTAGCAAACTCATCAGATCAACCATTCCTTTCCCTCAGATATTCAAACAGTGCCTCGGTAAACTCTTCTTTCTTTGCTCTTGAAACATTCAGTTCTATTCCGCATTTCAACCGTAGTACGCCTTTTTCTAACCCTTCTACTTTTCCAAAATTAACAATGTAACTATAATGTGTCCTAAATGACCTTGTCTCTTATAAAAAATGAAACGAAAGTAAGTTTCTTTTACTGCCAGCCTTAGAAAATTACTACCAGCAGCATCTTGAACTGTTCCTGTCCATATACTGCATGGGGATGTTTTGCTGGCATGACGATGGAGTCGCCTTCTTTTAGGATATATTCCTCGCCGTCAATAGTTACTTTTCCTACACCATCCAGACAGGTCACGAAGGCATCCCCGCCAGATTCATGGGTGCCGATCTCTTCGCCTTTGTCAAAAGAAAACAGAGTAACACTTACGTGTTCGTTCTGCGCCAGTGTTTTGCTGACTACCTGTCCGTCCTGGTATTCTACCTGCTCTTTTAAAGCCATGACTTCTGCTTTGTTGATGTTCTTAATTCTTGTCATTTTTTATGTCTCCTTTTTTAATTTATATTGTACCCAGTACAGTGAAAATTAAGTATCTGCTATATTGACGCAGTATATGAAAAGTCAAATTAATCAACATAGTGGCTACTTAATATTCGCTGTACTAAGCATAATGTGCCTGTTATACTTCACAATAATACAAGAAGGATCTAAGTTTCTCCCATCCTGCCTCGTCGAAGTCCCCATCCAGGGACAGGTCATAAACTGGTGCCTGGCAGTGGTCGTGGATTCCTCTCATATTCAGCACCATAGCAGTGTTTTCATAGCGTGGTGCCATCATCAGGATACCGCTGCAGTTCTCACCCAGTTCCAGTGCTTTTGCATAACGGTATCGTCCATTGGCACCAGAGTAGTCTGACAGATACTCATCGGCACGTTTTTGAAGCCCACTTAGGTCTTGGCTGAAGCTGCTTCTATCTCCCAGGCGCTCATGGATTGCCAACAGCTGTTTTTCCAATTTCTGGAAAAACTCTGTCGCATTTTTATTGCCAGAGGCTTCTTTCCACAGAAACAGCATCATCTCAGACAGCGGTGCCCGGCGGCACAGGATTCCTTCATACTCCAGCTGCTCCAGGATTCCCTCATTTAAGCTGGTCAGGCTGGCAGAGGTTCCAACTAATCCCAGTGATTTGGCTGAGGTACTTTCTTCTCCGATCTCCTTCGCCCAGCGGCGCAGGTCTTTCCACTCATGGAGGCTGCCATCTGGAAGCAGAGAGCGGTAACACTGATCCCGCATATGCGGATCGGCACTGTAAAGGATGTCGCCGCAAACCAGAGCCTTCATCAGAAGCTCCGGATCATCTGCGGTCACTGGAAGTGTCTCCAGGATCGGCGCGATAATGTCCACATGCTCATATCCCTTGCGGTCCAGTACCGTCCGGACGGCTCTTGCATACTGTCCATCTGCATCTGCACCCTCGTTAAATGGGATCAAGAACTGCAAATCCTTCTGCTCTTCTTTCGGTGTCTCTTCCAACAAGGTCAAAATCTGACCTAACATCACTGGGAACGGCAGATATTCCTTGGAGTTGGTCTCTGCACGTCCCTTCATCAATACTTCACGGGAATAGTCTGGCAGTGTTTTTCTCTTTTTATAGCCGCACTGTTCAAAATAGTTTTCCAAGTACCAAGTGTGGTAACCAAGATCCGGCAGTACAAGTGTCTTGTCCTCATCCGGCTTGAACTTAATATTGGCTGGCTTCATCTTCACATCCAGGATGTTAAAATCTTTTGGCATCTGGGCTGGCGGTCTGTGGGAGATACTGTTAAGGAACGCCTCAATACGGGTAATAATACCGACTGCCGAATACTGCTCATCCACCTCGATCTGAAGGTACGGCTTATCCCCCATCTCTTCACGGAACATATGGTTTACAAGGGTATCAGGACCGCATCCGTGGTTGGTAAGGTAAACGGCATACAGGTTCGGATGGTGGGCCACGATCTTCGCACCGGATAACAGGTGGTCACCGAAATGATATTTTTTCTTTTGCGAATGATTCCGTTACACTCATTAATTAGTATTCGGGTGATCCAGGTTCGGGAAAATTTCTCTTTTTTTAATGTATCCAGCTTTTCATATGCTTTGAGAAGCGTTTCCTGAACAGCATCACAACAATCTGCATCATTTTTTAAAATGGATTTGGCCACATGATACAGCATCGCTTCCGCATCGTGGACCTCCTTAATAAATGCACTTTTTGTCATGGATTTTGTCATGACAAATTTAAGAAATATTGTTGAATAGTTCATATCCAGATTTTGTCAAAGAAACAGGATATGGAATAGTGACCGGATCAAAGGACAATCGGTGGAAAGACCTATACTTATTATGAATTCACGCAGAAACAGCGTCAAATGGAGCGGCAGATCAGAGCAACCAAGAGAGAAATTGAAGCAATAAAAAGTATCGGCGGCGATGCACAGGATTTGCAGAATAAATTGCGTGGTCAGATGGCAGATTACAAAAGCTTTTCAAAGGCTGCCGGGTTGAAAGAACGGGATAATCGACTTAGAGTAGAGAGTGGAAGCAGTACTCTGAAATCTACAAAGGCATATCAGAATGCTGTTAATATGAAAAATGCCGGGGCACTTTCAAATAAAACAGATCCGTTTGGTGGAAAAAGGGAAAAACATGCAATAAGTTATTATGAAGAAATAAGAAATCGAAGAAGTGATTATGTAATAAAACGGATATCTAAAAATGGTGGGGTTTCTGAAAAAGCTGCAAAGAATATATATGAACATGTATTTGTGGAAAAACATATATTTGCAGATGGTACAGAAAGACAATTTGATCCGGATTATGATATGTCTGAGTCATTTCGAAGAATTTTAGAAGGAAAAAATATAAAACCACATGATATCACAATGTTGAAACATGAAAATCTTGAATTAAATCTCATGAAGAAGTACAATATGGTGCATGAGGATGCGCATTCTCTGGCTGAACAAAAATATAACTATAAAAAAGAATTAGATGAATTTCTGGAAAGGATAGGTGGTTAAATGCTGCTTTTAAAGTTGTTGGAAGAATCAGATTCAGAAGTAGTGTACAGCTACTTCCCTGAAAAGAAAAAATACTTTGGAACTGTAAAAATTAATAAGATAACAGGAGAGATTATTGATGTTCAGACAGCAGATAATGACTTGCATAAGCGGTACATGCATCATGCAGTATCTAAAATTATCAGTTTTTGTGAAAAAGGTGATTTCCCAAAAGAAGAGATGGTTTCTTGGTATTGAGTGTAAAAGGCAATAGAGATAATAAATTATAAGCCAAACATATGTTTATTTTATGTTGCTAATATGCAAAAAATATCATATAATACCACTAGGGGTGATATATTGAATCCTAGTAGATTTATCTGGTATCCTTGTCCAAAGTGTGGAAGCCACCTTTTGGCAATCAATAAAGATACCGAAGTTAAAAATTTGCCGTGCAAATGCAAGCACTGCAAACGAGAAAGTTTAATAACGATAGAGCCGATTAGTCAAGTCTTAAATTAGGACTTGATTGATTGGCTCTTTTTAATGCCACAGATTGATGTAATGGCAACATAAAGGTTTGCAGAGTGGCAATTTTTTTTCTGCAGAAGATAATCAGGCCATCAGCAGATTTAAGAAATCATAATAGCGAGATTTCAAGATAGTGCAAGGAAGAAAACGAAGCGGTTATCATTACTGTGAATGGTTCGTCTTTCACCTCACGTTGTCCACTAAAAGTGGTGGAAACGAACGGTTGTCCAACCGCGCAAATGAAGGAAAAGTGTGGCTCGGGTAAATTAAGAATAGATTCAGCTGTGCTTGAATCAGACCCGAAATTGAAAAGCAAGAAAGAATGCAGTGGGAGAAAAAGGATAATTAGAAAATTTGTTTGAAGAACAGCATTTTTTAGGTGTAATGATAGAAAGTTTCTGTTATAATAATACCATGGCATTGATGGGAAGGAGGCGATTTTATGCCAGCAGTAAATGTTAATATTCAGCCGGAAATAATACGTTGGGCGTTAAGTCAGACACAGAAAGAAAAACTTGGCGATACGTTAATGAACAATATTATTCAGTGGCTTAATGGCACAAAGACTCCTACCTTTAAACAGATAGAGGATTTTAGTAAAAAAGCGAATATTCCTTTGGGGTATTTCTTCCTACAGACACCTCCTGTAGAGCAGATGGAACTGTTGGAATACCGGACAGTTGACAGTATTCAGCTTGTAAATCCAAGCCGTAACCTAATAGACACAGTTCACGAAATGGAAAATATTCAGGACTGGATGAAAGATTACAGGCAGGAACTAGGGTTTGAGGTACTTCCGATAGTGGGATGCATGAAGGATGTCAGGGATGCTCAGTCAATTGTGGACAGAATCCGCAAAGACTTGGAATTAGACACAACATGGTATGAGAAATGCAGAAATTCCAGAGAAGCATTTGGTTTTATCAGAGGACAGTTGGAGACATGCGGCGTTATTGTGATGATGAATGGTGTCGTAGGCAAGAATACACATAGGGCATTGGATATAAATGAGTTCAGGGCATTTACGATGGTAGATGAATGGGCACCTCTTGTTTTTATCAATGCGGCAGATTCTAATGGAGCACGTTTGTTTTCGCTATTACATGAGGCTGCTCACATTTGGCTTGGAGTAGACGATTTGTATAATGACAGACATAATCGCATAAATGGTGTGAGTGCCGTAGAAATCATGTGCAATGCAGTGGCAGGCGAGCTGCTTGTGCCAAAATCTGTTTTTCTGGGTAAATGGGACGATGATGAAGAAGATATTTATGCGGTTATTACAGAACTGGCAGGATATTTTCGATGTGGTGAAAGTGTGATTGCAAGGAAGGCATTAGACTGCAAAAAGATAACAAAGGATATATACAATAAAATAGTGCAGACGGCAATCGACAATTATAATCAGATGAAAGAGAATCGGGAAAAATCTGGAGGAAACTATTACAACACAATGGGTTCTCGTTTAGATGGGAACTTTGTAAAAGCATTATGCGAGAGTATTAGTATGGGAAGAACTTCTTATA
>OLJA01000886.1_pt1 | contig 17581 bp, 9 predicted proteins | sample 1601401 | NCBI WGS metagenome assembly OLJA01 (sample SAMN01915217, study PRJEB22387) | human gut metagenome | isolation source: stool | host: Homo sapiens | place: USA | reverse complement strand
GGGTCAAGGGCAGCGCCCTTGGGTCACTTCATTTCCCGTAGCCTTTCGACAATCTCTTCCGCATGAAGCGCGTCGATGATTTCGTCTAAGTCGCCGTCGATGATGTCTTGGATGCGGTAGAGGGTCAGACCAATGCGATGGTCGGTCACGCGCCCCTCGCGGAAGTTGTAGGTGCGGATGCGCTCGCTGCGGTCGCCTGTGCCGACTTGTACGCGGCGGTTCTCCGCGTAGGCAGCGTCCTTCTCCGCGCGCATCTTCGCTAATAAGCGGCTGCGGAGCACCTGCATCGCCGTATCGCGGTTCTTCAGCTGGCTCTTCTGGTCTTGGCACGTCACCACCAGCCCAGTCGGCAGGTGCGTAATCCGCACGGCGCTGTCCGTCGTGTTCACGCACTGCCCGCCGTGACCCGTCGAGCGGTACACGTCAATCCGCAAATCCTTCGGGTCAATCTGCAATTCGACGTCCTCCGCTTCCGGCAGCACCGCCACCGTGCAGGTGGAGGACTGGATTTTGCCGTTGGACTCCGTAATCGGCACGCGCTGCACCCGGTGGACGCCGCTCTCGTACTTCATGCGCGCGAAAACGCCGCTGCCCGCGATGCTGAACACGGCTTCCTTAATGCCGCCCAACTCCGTCTCCGTCGTCGAAATCGGTTCGACGCGGAAGTGATGCCGCTCGGCATAGCGGATGTACATGCGCATCAGCTCCGCCGCGAACAGGCACGATTCCTCGCCGCCCGCGCCGCCGCGAATCTCCATGATGATAGAATGGTCGTCGTCCGGGTCACGCGGCAGGAGCAGAATCCGCAATTGCTGCTCCGCCTCGGCGATTTGCGCCGCCAGCGACTGCAATTCCTCCGCCGCCATCTCGTGCAGATCCGGGTCGGACAGCATCTCCTGCGCCTGCTCACGGTGGCGCAAGAGCGACTGGTACGACTGCCACGCCGTCACCTGCTCCTCCAGCGCCGCCCGTTCCTTCAGGTACGCCTGATAGCGCGCCGTGTCCGCAATGATGTCCGGCTGGACAATCACTTCGCTCAGTTCCTCATAGCGGCTGACAATCAACGGGTATTTCTCAAACATGCTTCCTTGCCTCAATCATTCGGGGAATGTGCTGATAGTCCTCGTGCGCCTGCACATCCGCAAAATCCGCCAGCAGCGCCCTGACCGCTTCGGCCTGGTCAAAACCGACTTCCAGCAGCAGTACGCCGCCGGGACGCAGAAATTTCGGCGCGCCCGATGCAATCCGGCGGTAGAAATCCAGCCCGTCCATACCGCCGTCCAGCGCCATCAGCGGCTCACGGCGGACTTCTTCTTGCAAAGTCAGGCAGTTGGCAGAGGGAATGTAGGGCGGGTTGCTGACAATCACGTCGAACGCAGTCTCCGGCACGGCGGCGAATAAATCCCCCTGATGCAGGGTGACGGACGCGCCAAGCAGTTCCGCGTTCTTCGCCGTGACCGCCAGCGCATCGGGGGATAAATCCGCAGCGTGCACCTGCGCGCCGGGCATTTCCAGCGCCATTGACACCGCCAGCGCACCGCTGCCGCAGCACAAGTCCAGCGCGACCGGATGCGGATTTGCCCGCAACGCTGCAATCGCACGTTCCGCCAGCAGCTCCGTCTCCGGACGCGGAATCAGCACCCGTTCATCCACATAGAAATCACGCCCTAAAAAAGGCTGCGTGTGGAGCAGATATTGCAGGGGCTGACGGGTCAGGCGGCGGGAAACAAGGACGTCGAAGCGGGTCAGCACGCCATCAGGCAACGCGGTCGTCATATCCAGACGCAGGGACAAAGGCGGCTGACCCGTCACATGGGACAGCAGCAGCGCCGCGTCCACCTCCGGATCGGGAATCCCGGCATCCCGGAAGGCAGACGCGGTCGCTTTCAGCAAAGCGCGCGGATTCACTGCTTGTCCTCGCCCTTCTGCGGGAAAACGTAGTCCGGATCGCTCTGCTCATAGGAGGTCAGAATCGCCCAGCCTTCTTCCGTACGCGGCGCGTCCTTCGGCAGCCCATACAGCGCGACGTTCATGGAAATGATGGCGCATTCGAGCATTCCGTCGTCCGGCTGACGGGTGGTCAGACGCTGCAGCTGCAAGCCCGGCCAGCGCAGAATCTTCGCAATTTTGCTCTCCGAGTGCGCCAGCCCCTTCAATACCTCGTAGCTCACGCCCGCCACGACCGGCAGCAGGCACAGGTGCACCAGCATCCGCAGGGCGGCATTGGTGATGTCGCGCCCGACGAAGAGGAACAGGATGATGGAAATTAGCATGACAATCAGCAGGAACGCCGTGCCGCAGCGCGGGTGCAGGGTCGTGAACTGCTGGGCGTTCTTGGGCGTCAGGGGAAGGTTGTGCTCATGGCAGTAGACAGTCTTGTGTTCCGCACCGTGGTACTGGAACGTGCGGCGCACATCCGGCACCATGCCGCAGAAAATCATGTACGCAATCAGAATCAGCACTTTCGTCAAGCCGCCGATGAGCGTCGCGACCGTGCCGGACGCGCCCAGCGATAGAATCCCTTTTTCCGCCAGCGACGGCAGGACGATGAACAGCCCGACGCTCAGCAGCACCGCCAGCACCATCGCCACGCCCATGACGACTTTGTCGATGCTCTTGCCGAGCTTCGCCGCGAGCCACTTTTCGAACTTCGTCGGCTCTTCCTCTTCCGTGCCGAGCATCTTCGCGGACGTTTCCAGCGTCGTCATGCCCATCGCAAGCATGTTGACCATGTTGACCGCGCCGCGGATGATGGGCAGCCCCATCCACTTATGCTTCTTGCTGAGCGGTTCGGACTTTTTGTAGTCCACTACCATCGTCTTGTCCGGGCGGCGCACCGTGATGGCAATCGCGTCCGGCCCCTTCATCATGACGCCTTCGAGAACAGCCTGTCCGCCAATATCGACGGGCTTTTGGGATTGATTCGGCATAATAATACCTCTTTCTGCGCGTGTGCGCGAACAATGCAGTCATCAAGGCGGAAAGCAGAGAATCCGCCACCTTCCTATATTCGCGATAAAAGGGCGAGATTCCTGCAAAGGCGGCGGGAAAAGCGAAATAAAGAGGGCGCGCGGTGGCAAAGTTGACAGGGCAGGGGAAAATGTGGTATCATGCAATCAACCAGACTGGAAAAATCAAGGAGGAAAACGCATGAAACGCTGGATGAAGATACTCTGCGTGCTAACGGTGCTGGTCTGCGTCGTGTGGGGCGCGGTGAGCTATTTCCACTATAATACGGTTCGGACGCTGCTGAATCGGGCGGAACTGGCGGACTACACGAACAGCCGGGAATTGTGGTACAGCCGCAATCTTATGGGGCTTGGCTACACGGATAACTACGAAATTCTGCTGATGCGCCTGTCGGACACCCAAAGCGCAGCGATGGCGCAGCAGGCGCAGGCGGATTCGCGTTGGACGCAGGAGGTGTATCCCTTCGAGCAGGTGGGGAAAAAGCTGACGAGTCTCGAAGATTTGGAGCACGCCAAGCAGTTTGAGAGCATCTGCTTTTCGGCGTGGAGGGAGATTGCAAGGGAGGATGAGAAGCTGATCTGCGCGTACAGCGAGGAAGATGGCGTGATGCTGGTGTATCGGGCGTTTGATTTTGGGGTGAGGTGAGGGGAAAAAGGAAAATCATCGGCAAAAAACGAAAACGTGCGCAAAAAAACGCAAAAAATTCCGAAAATCCTCTTGACAATCTGCCGATTCTCTGCTATACTATCAAACGTTGACAGCGCTTCTTCTTAAAGCACTGACAGCAAGCAGATGGGGTTATAGCTCAGTTGGTTAGAGCGTCACGTTGACATCGTGAAGGTCGATGGTTCGAGCCCATTTAACCCCACTTTCCCCGGAAGCCTTGATTTGCAAGGGCTTCCGGTTTTTTCATTGTGATGAAAATAGAAGTGTTTTTCGGGGCAAAAATGCGTTTTTGCCGATTTCCCCTACTTTTTTCCCTACTGCCAAATCCGCAATGCCTTGATTTCACAGGGTTTGAAGGCTCTTTTTTCCCCTACTTTTTCCCCTACTTCAGTGAACTAAAGCAGACGTAAAAGGTAAATTTCGGGGGGATCTAAGAAACAAAAGGGGATGTGCTGAAAGCTATATTTGGACATGCAAAAAAATTCGCCGCCAGCACCTTCGTCTGACGGCGAACCTCCCTTACTCCTGCGCACTTTCCTGCATGACCTGCTCCACAAAGCGCATGTCAATCAAAGCGTCTACGTCGTACGTCCCGTCGAAAATGCCGGAGGAAATCACAACCTCCATCAGCGTATCCACCGCTTGACGCGAAATGATGCCGTCCGCGCTCCAAAGGTTGTCAGCGTATGCACGCTCCAGCGCAGCTTGCCGCCCGGCTTCCGTCAGCGTCGGAAATTCCAGTTCCAGCACACGTGCCGCCAGTTCGTGATCATCCTGCACCGCCTTGAGCGCCTTCATCATCGCCCGCACGAACCGCAGGCACGTCTCAGGCTGCTGCTCCATCGTCGAGCGCTTCACGCCGATGACCGAATAGGCGTAGTCCCCCAAATCGGGGAAGGCGACGAACGGCTCCTCGAAGATGCCCGCCGTCACGCCCTCGGAAATCTGCGGTTCGCCGCCGTTGCCAATGTCGCCCTGCCCGTATTGCAGCATGGCGGTGACGGTCGCGGCGTCGGCATTTTCCAGCAAGGTAACGTCCGTGTCCGGGTCAAGTCCGACGCGCTTGACAAGGTAGCGCGTCAGCACGTTCGGCGAACCGCCGTAACGCCCTGCAATGATGATTTTGCCGCGGAGGAAATCTGCCATATCCTCGTCGCTGTCAGACACAGGGGCCAGACCGGCGCGCGCGAACAGGTAGACGTTGGCGCGGTTGACGCAGTTGACGATGGCGACGATGGGATCAGCATTGCCCTGATTGGCAAAATTGTTGCTGTCTACGCCGCCGATGACCGCAAATGCGTCGCCGGAGACGACCGCAGTCACATGCGCGCCGCCCGTCGCCTGCACGACCGTCACGTCCAGCCCCTCATCCGCAAAATAGCCCTCGTGAATCGCGACATACAGGGGCAGATAGCCGATGAGGTGCACCGGCTCGGCGACGACGAGCTTCTGCGGCGCGTCCTCCGCCAGCGCAAGGCAGGGGAGCAGCGCTAATACCATCAGGAAGCAGAGCAATCGGGTTTTCATGGAAATTCCCCCTTCTTATTCGGATACTGTGCCGCGCCAGTGCCGCATCAGCACCTTTTCCAGCAGGACGACCGATGCGTACATCAGCACGGATAAGATGGACAGCACCGTCACGCCGACCCACACCAGTTTGAGATCGAACGTTGTGCCGGCATAAACAATCATACGCCCCAGCCCGCGGTCTGATGCAATAAACTCGCCGACAATTGATCCCGCCATCGCCAGCGCGATGTTGACCCGCAGGCCGGTAATGATGCTCGGCATGGCGGATGGCACAATCAGGCGGGTGAAAATCTGCATCCGCCGCGCGCCGAGGGAGACCATCAGCGTTTCCAGCGCCGAATCAGCCGTGCGGACGCCGCTGTATGCGGACATGGCGGCGACGACGACGGTCATCAGGAATGCCAGAATCACCTTTGACAGGAAGCCGATGCCGAACCAGATGACCAGCACGGGCGCGAGCGCGAGTTTCGGCAGTGCGTTCAGCACAATCAACCACGGTTCAGCGACCTGCGCCACGGGGCGCGAGAACCAGAACAGCAGCCCGACGATCGACCCGATGACCGTTCCCAGCACGAAGCCGAGGAGCGTTGATGCGCCCGTATAGGCAATATCGCGCCAGAGCGTGCCGCCCTGCCACTTAATGACGGCGGTTCGGGCGATTTCCAAAGGGCTGGAAAAGAAAAACGGGTCAATCCACTTGAGCCGCGCGCCGATTTCCCAGAGAACGAGCAGCAGAATCAGCAGCCCCCAGCGCCAGACGTTGATGGCGAATGGATGCTTCTTCCCCTCACGCATCGGCAGTCACCTCCTTGTCCAGCAGTGTCAGAATTTCGCCCTTGACGCGGATGAACTCCGGCTGCGAAAGCACCCGCATCGTACGCGGCCGCGGTTCTTCCAGCGTGTACTGCCGCAGGATTCGCCCCGGCGCAGTGCCCATGACCAGAATCGCGTCCGACAACAGCAGCGCCTCATCCACGTCGTGCGTGACAAAGAGAATCGTCAGGCGCTTCTTCGTTGCGACTTCGGTCAGCAGGGCTTGCAGGTGCAGCCGGGTGATGGCGTCGAGCGCGCCGAACGGCTCATCAAGCAGCAGAAGCGGTTTGCCTGTCTGCAGCGTCCGCACAAGCGCCGCACGCTGCCGCTGCCCGCCGGAGCATTCGTCTGGGCGGCGATTCAGCAGGTCGCGCAGCCCGCACGCAGCAATGTCGCTGACGGCGGATTTCAGCGCTGCTTGCCGCCGTGTGCCATGAAGTGTTTTGGGGAGGACGATGTTATCCGCAATCGTCCGCCACGGCAGGAGCAAATCTTTTTGCAGCATGTAGCCGGTCAGACCGGGGCGCAGGAGCATGGATTCGCCTTGCAGCCGGATGTCGCCGCAATCCGGCTGCATCAGCCCGGCGATGAGGTTGAAGAGGGTGGATTTTCCGCAGCCGCTGGGCCCCAAGATGGAGAGAAACTGCCCCTTCTGCAAGGAAAAAGAGACATCCTGAATGGCGGCGACGGTGGATTCATCGGTGGAGAAGTGTTTGGTGAGGTGTGCGACCTCGAAATAAGGTGTAGGCATGGCGTCACTCCCTTTCTTGCAGGGGGGAAAATGCCCCTGCCCTCCAATGGTAGAATATGTGGAGGAGGGAAAAGGGGAAGGGCGGGGGAAAGAAAAATTTGCGGGAGGGGGAGTATGGAGAAGCGACCAAGCCGGGCAGCCCAAAAAGGGTCAAGGGACAATGTCCCTTGCAGGGTCAAGGGGCGGCGCCCCTTGTGGGGCTTGGGGCAACGCCCCAACTGCTGCACCGTTAGACCAGTTATGCCAAACGCGACAATTCCGCTCCACGAGCGCTGAACAGCGAAGCGCTTTCAGCGCAGCGGTTGTATCTTTGCGCGTCCGCAGACGCGCCCCCAATCAGCATTACCCATAACCTGCACATTGTCGCGCCGATGGGCGCGACCGGATAGCATGGCAAAACAAAACGCCCTGCGTGAACAGCGCCGAAGCAGCTGCGCACGCAGGGCAAGAGAAGGATGATAGATTACATCTGATACTATTTCCAAATCCATCTGGAAACAATGCGAAATTTCCCCCAAACAAGCACATCAAAAAACCCTGCGGTTTGAACCCGCAGGGCAATTTTTATAGGGAAAGAAGAACTCAGACCTTCCAAATCTCCTTCGCGTACTGCGCAATCGTGCGGTCGGAGGAGAACATACCTGCGCTGGCGATGTTCATCAGGCACTTGCGCGCGAAGGACAACTCGTCGCGGTAATCGCGGTTGACCGCCAGTTTCGCGTCCACATAGCTGTGGAAGTCGTGGAGGATGAAGTAGTGGTCGGGCTTGTGCCAGCTTGCGCCCAGCAGCAGGGAGGACACCAGCTCCTTGATGGAGCCGTCCGGGTCGGGGAAGGTGCCGTCCACCATCGTGTCCAGCACGCGCGCAATTTCCTTGTCGGCCTTGTAAATCGCGCGCGGGTCGTAGCCGTTCTTCTTCAGCGCGTTGATTTCTTCAACCGTCGCACCGAAAATGTACTCGTTCTCGCGGCCTGCCTGCTCGGTAATCTCGACGTTTGCGCCGTCATATGTTCCCAGCGTGACCGCGCCGTTGAGCATCAGCTTCATGTTGCCCGTGCCAGACGCTTCCGTGCCGGCGGTGGAAATCTGCTCGGACACATCCGCCGCGGGAATCAACTTCTCCGCCCACGAGCAGTTGTAGTTGTGCACGAACACCACCTTCAGCAGGGGAGAGGTGTCAGGGTCGTTATTCACCATGTCGGCGACCATGTTCGTCAGGTGGATAATCGCCTTGGCGCGCGCATAGCCCGGTGCAGCCTTCGCGCCGAAGATGAACGCCGTGGGCGTGAAGTCGGTCAGCGTGCCGTCCTTCAGGCAGAAATACAGGTGCAGGATGGACATCGTGTTCATCAGCTGGCGCTTGTATTCATGCAGGCGCTTCACCTGAATGTCGAAAATCATGTTCGGGTCGAGCTTCACGCCTTCGCGCTTCTCAATCTCGGCGGCAAGCTGCGCTTTCTTTTCCTTCTTCACGGCGATGAACTCGCGGCACAGGTCGTCGCTGATCTGCGGCTTCAAGGCTTCCAGCTTGTCCAAATCGGTCAGGAAGCCGCTGCCGATGTGCTTCTCAATCAGCGCGGTCAGTTCCGGATTGCACAGCCCCAGCCAGCGGCGCTGCGTGATGCCGTTCGTCTTGTTCTGGAAGCGCTCCGGATACAGCGCGTACCAGTCCGCAAACACGTCGTCCTTGAGGATTTCGGTATGAATCGCGGCGACGCCGTTCGTGGCGACGGTCGCATAAACCGCCAGCTGCGCCATATGCACCTGATTGTTCCAGATGATGCAGCGGGTTGCCTTGACCTCCGCACCGCGTGCAGCCATGTCCGCCTTGAACTTCGCATCGATTTTGCGGATGATGGCAACAAGCTCCGGGCAGACGCTTGCAAGCAGCGCCAAATCCCACTTTTCCAGCGCTTCCTGCATCACGGTGTGGTTCGTGTACGCAAAGACGTTGCGGACAATCTCAAACGCAGCGTCGAACGTGAAGCCATCTTCCATCAGCAGGCGGGTCAGCTCCGGAATCGCCATGACCGGGTGCGTGTCGTTCAGCTGCACGGCGTGTTCCTCGGCGAACCACGCATAATCGTCGCCGTGACGCTTCTTGTAGGCGCGCAGCATATCCTGCAGGGACGCACTGACCAGCACATACTGCTGCTTGATGCGCATCTGCTTGCCTTCGCGGCGGTCGTCGTTGGGGTAAAGGAACTTGGTGATGTCCTCCGCCTTGTTCTTGTCGGCGGATGCCTGCGCGTAATGCTGATTGTTGAAGGCAGTGAAGTCGATTTCGTGCAGGGATTCGGTCTGCCACAGGCGCAGCGTGCCGATGTTCTTCGCGCCATAGCCGATAATCGGCATGTCGTAGGGGACAGCCAGCACGTCGCCGGTCTTCATTTTCACGACGACTGCTTGGTCAACGCGGCGGATGCTCCACGGGTCGCCGAAGCGGCTCCAATCGTCCGGCTCTTCGTGCTGATAGTCGTTGACAAATGTCTGCTTGAACAGACCGTAGCGGTAGCGCAGCCCGTAGCCGGTCAGCGGGACGTTCGTCGTGACCGCGGAATCAAGGAAGCAAGCTGCCAGACGGCCCAGACCGCCGTTGCCGAACGCATCGTCCTCAATGTCTTCCAGAATCGCGATGTCAACGCCCTTTTCCGCCAGCAGTGTCTTCACGTCGTCCAGCAGCCCAAGGCAGAACAGGTTGTTGTACACCATGCGGCCGACGAGGTATTCTGCCGACAGGTAGTACGCCTGCCGATGCGCCTGCCGTTTCGCTTCGCACTTGACCCAGGTGGGGGTGAGCGCGTTCATGGCGGCGGTGGACAGGGCGTTGTGCAGCTGTGTCGCGGAGGCTTCCGCAAGGGTGATGTGGTCGTTCTGCAGCAGCAGCGATTCGGTCTGCCGAAGCAGTTCCTTGGCGTTCATCATGTTGCTCTCTCCTTTATGTTCGTCGATTGATAGTGGGGATTCCACAAAATCAGATACGCTGATACGCCTGATTCATTTCGCGCAGATGGCGGGCGACATCCTCCGTCGCGGCGCCTGGCTTCATGCGCCATGCCCAGTTGCCGCCGATGGTGCCGGGAAGGTTCATGCGGGCTTCGCTGCCCAGATGCAGTACGTCCTGCATCGGCACAACCGCCATGCAGCACGGGGAAGACAGCACGCAGCGGATGAAAGCTTCCACGCCATCGTCCGTGCTGTCAAAGTGCAGGTAGTCCTTCGCGGCTTTGAGCGTGGTTTCGTCGGCGGTGGCAATCCACCCAGCGGTGGTGTCATTGTCGTGCGTGCCGGTGTAGGCAACGTAGTTCTCCGACCAGTTGCCGGGGAAATGCTGGTTGCCGTCCGCATCGCCGCCGAAGCCGAACGTCGCGACTTTCATGCCCGGATAGCCGACGAATTTCAGCAATTCACGCACACGGTCGCTCTGTACGCCGAGATCCTCCGCCACAACGCGCAGATTCGGCAGCTCCTTCTTCAGGCGGCGGAACAGCTTCTTGCCCGGCCCGACAATCCACTTGCCGCTGCGGGCGTTTGGCGCGCCATAGGGGATGGAGTAGTAGTTCGCAAAGCCAATGAAGTGGTCAACGCGCACAATGTCGTAGAGCTTGCTCATGCCGCGCATCCGCTCCACCCACCATTCGTAGCGGCGGAAGAACAGGTACGTCCAGCGGTAGAGCGGATTGCCCCACATCTGCCCATCAGCGGAGAAGTAGTCCGGCGGCACACCCGCGACGCGCTTCGGCGCACGGTTCTTGTCCAGTTGGAAAACTTCCGGCTGCGTCCATGTGTCCGCGCTGTCCTCGGCGACGTAAATCGGCATGTCGCCGAAAAGCTCAATCCCCTTGCTGTTGCAGTAAGCCTTGAATTCCTTCCACTGGCGGAAGAAAATGAACTGGCAGAAGACGTGGTAGCGCACATCCTCGTCGAGCATCATGCGGTATTGCAGCAGCGATTCCTTCCTGCGCATCTTGATGCCCTCGTCTGGCCACTGACGCCACATGACGCCGCCGAAATGCTGCTTGACGGCGGTGAACAGCGCGAAGTCGCTCACCCAGCGCTCGTCACGCAGAAATTGGCGAATCTCCGGCAGAAGTCCCTTTTCGCTCTGATGGAACGCTTTGCGCAGCAGCTTCTCCTTGTTCTCGCGCACTTGGTCAAATTCCACCCGCTCATCCTGCGTGGGCACAAATTCTTCACCGGGGTCAAGCGTCAGCAGACCATCCGCCACCAGCTTCTCGGTGGAAATCAGCATTGGATTGCCCGCGTGGACGCTGAAAGACTGGTAAGGAGATTCGCCGTAGCCGGTCGGTCCCATCGGCAACACCTGCCACAGCTTCATGCCGCTTGCTTCCAGAAAGTCCGCAAACGCATAGGCTTCCTTGCCCAGACTGCCGATGCCGCCTGCACCGGGCAGGGAAGAGATGTGCATCAAAATACCGCTTTTGCGCATGAGTCGAGTCCATCCTTTCGGGAAAAATGGAGAAATCGGAAACGTTTCCGAAAATCGTGGAAAGAAATGCGGGTTTTTCATCCCGCATTCTTGTTCAAGGAAGAAGATTCGCTGTCAAACGCGAAAATCCTGCTGATTTCGGGGAAAAAGTTTACGGTAAACGCACGATCATGCCCGACAGCGGCGGCAGATTCGCCGTACCATCCGCAAATGCCGCACCGCCGATGCCGCCCAGCAGCTCCGCACCGCGCAGCACATCCAGCGAGACAGTCAGCGTATCTTTCTGGCTGACATTGCTGATGATAGCGACGGTGCTGTCCGCGTCGGTCACAGTGTAGGCGCAAATTGCGTCATTGCCGCCGTCCAGCGCGGTCATTTCGCCGCGGGTCAGCTCGGGTGCGAGATTGCGCAGGGCAATCAGCTGGCGATACCAGTTCAGCAGGCTGTCCGGGTCGCTGTCCTGCTCCGCCACGCCGTCTGTCAAGCGCTGGGCTTGGTCGGCAGCGGCGGGCGCTTTGCACTGCGTGGCTGCGTCGCTTGACCACACCATCGGCAGGCGTTTGTTTTCGTCGCTCCCGGAGCCGGACATGCCAAGTTCTTCGCCATAGTAGACGGTTGGGATACCCGGCATGAGCAGATACAGCAGCGCGGCGGCTTTTTCGTTCGGTATCTTGGAGCGGAGCATCCCGCGTGCGCGCGCCATATCGTGGTTGCTCACAAACGGCGCGTCCACCGAAGCCGGAGAGACGGCGCGGATTCGTGCGTTCCAGTCCGCCTGCGCAGAGGCGACGGTGCTGCTTTTGCCCGCCAGCGCTGCTTTCACGAAGCGCCCGGTGCTGTCCGACGCGGGGAAGTTGAACAGGCTGTCAATGCCGCTTTCGTAGAGGGTCAGAATGGTTGCTTCGTCCGTCCACGCTTCGCCAACGAGGTAGCAGTCCGGGTCGTTCGCTTTCGCCGTTTCGCAAACGAAGCGCAGGAAATCAGCGGTGGAGGCGTTTGCACCCGTGTAGTAGCTGGTCACGGCATCCAGGCGGAAGCCGCCCACGCCATGCGACTGCCAGAACGTGATGATTTTGGCGAACTCCGCCCGCAGCGATTCGCTGTCGAGGTTGAAATCCGGCATGTGACTGCCGAACTGCCCTTCATACCACCACGAACAGCCGCTGATTTTGTGCCGCGCGTTCCCTTCCTCCGGGTAAAAAACGTACCAGTCGGTCGTTTCGCCCGTGCGGGAGAAGAATTTGTCGTCGCACGCCGCGAGAAACCACGGATGCGAACTTGACGAGTGATTCAGCACCAAATCGAGGATGACGCGGATGCCGCGCTCCTTGCAGGCGGCGGTCAGGCGGTCGAAGTCATCAAGCGTGCCGTAAGACGGGTCAACAGCGTAGTAATCCAGCACATCGTACTTGTGATAGCTGGGGGAGGGGTGGATAGGCATGAGCCAAATCTGCCGAACGCCCAGCGACTGCAAATAATCCAGGCGGTCGATGATGCCCTGCAAATCCCCGATGCCGTCGCCGCCCGAATCTTGGAAGGAGGCAACGAAAATTTCGTAGGTCACGCCGAGGGCAGGTTCTTCTGCATACGCGGCAGGGAGAAGCCCCATGAGCAGAAGCAGAGACAGGATACCCGAAAGAAACTTGCGCATAAGGCTCCTCCTTGCAATACACAGCTAAACACGCGGACACAGTATGAAGTTGCGCGCAACTCAATCGCGCGAAAGGGTCAAGGGAGAAACTCCCTTGCGGAGTCCAGAGGCAGAGCCTCTGGTGGGGTCAAGGGGGAGATGAGATGGGACGAAGTCCCCCCCCTTGGCTCGTTCGTCTTTAAGGGGAAGGAGGAAAGCATGAGTTACGATGAATTGCTTGCGCAGGTGTATGCCGCGCTGCCGCAGCTCAAGGGGCAGCTCCATGCGCCGCGCGTGGTGTATGTGCAGTCGCAGGGCAAGGTGTACATCACGTTTGAGTCAAATGTGCTGGTGGAGGAAGCATCGTTCCTGAAGCTGGAAGCGCTTCTGCGGCGCGTTTTCCCGCAAAAGCCGCTGGCGCTGCGCGTCGTGTCGCCGGGACTGAAGGACGATTTTCTGGAGAACATCAGCGCGTATAAGCAGGTGCTGACCGACTTCCTGCGCCGCAATTATCCCGCGTCCGCCAGCTGGATGAGCCAAATCGACTGGCGGTGCGACGGCAAGCGCATCACGTTGACCTTCCCCGACGCGTTCAGCCTGGAATACATGGGGCGGCAGAACGTCGCGGCGCGCCTGTCGCAGGCGGTGAAGGACATTTTTTCCGCTGAGGTGATGGTGGAACTGACCGTCGCGGGCGATCAGGAGAAGCGGCTGGCGGAAATCCGCGAAGAGAGATTGCGCGAGCAGACCGTCACCTACACGCCGGAGCAAATTGCCGCGATGACGCAGGGGGACGCCAAGCCCGCGAAGGAGCACAAGGAGCGCAAGCCGTCCGCGCCGCGCGAGAAGAAGCCGGAGCAGACCATGCTGGAGCGCGACCCGATGCTGCCCGTGATGACCGACCACGCCATCGGCAAGCCGATTATGGGGCGCGCGATTGCCGATCCGCCGATGGAAATGAAGGAGCTGGCAAGCGACGCGGGGCTGGTCGTCGTGCAGGGCGACATTTTCAAGCTGGAAACGAAGGAACTCAAGGGCGGCGAACTGCTGCTCGTCACCTTTGCCATCACCGACTACACGTCGTCCATCCTCTGCAAGGCGTTCATGCGCTACCGCCGCCTGCCCTTCGGCAAGAAGAAGGACGACGACGCGCCGCCGCCGCCGATTACCGACGAGGAACGTCAGGCGGTGATGGACAAGGTCAACCAAATCAAGGTGGGGCTGAACGTCAAGGTGCGCGGCGAGTGCATGTACGATAACTTCGCGCATGAGCTGTCCATTTCCATCCGCGATATGGTGCCGATGGAGCGCATCAGGCGCGAGGACACGGCGGAAGAAAAGCGCATCGAGCTGCACATGCACACCAACATGTCCACCATGGACGCGCTGACCCCGGCGGGCGACCTCATCAAGCGCGCCATCGAGTGGGGGCATCCCGCCGTCGCGATTACCGACCACGGCGTGGTGCAGGCGTTCCCGGCGGCGTTCAATGCCGTCAAAAAGCAGCCGATTAAGCTGATTCCGGGCTGCGAGGGCTACCTTATTGACGAAACGCAGGTCGTCACCGATGAAGACGACCGCTCGATTGATGATACCATCGTCGTGCTGGACTTTGAATCCACCGGGCTGGACACGCTGAAAGACCGCGTGATTGAAATCGGCGCGGTGAAAATGACCGGCGGCACGCTGGTGGATACGCTGTCGATTCTGGTGAACCCGAAAATCCCCCTGCGGCCGAAAATTACCGAAATCACAGGCATTACGGACATGATGCTGGCGGATAAGGAGACGGCGGAGACCGCTATCCCGAAGCTGATGGACTTCATCGGCGATGCTGCGATTGCCGCCCACAACGCCGCGTTTGACGGCAAGCTGCTCAAAGCGGAGCTGCGCCGGCTGGGGCGCGAGTTCAACGCGCCGATTCTGGATACCCTGTCCTTGTCGCGCAAGCTGCTGCCGGAACTGAAGTCGTTCAAACTCAAGAGCGTCTGCAAGGCGCTGAGCGTGAGCCTCAAAAACGCCCACCGCGCCGTCCACGACGCGACCGCGACGGCGTACTGCCTGGCGAAGATGTTCAAAATCGCCAAGGAAGAGCACGGGTTCACCAAACTCAGCGACCTGAACACCCTCAAGGGCGGCGCCATTGGCGAAAGCTACCACGTCATCCTGCTGGTGAAAAGTCAGGAGGGGCTGGTCAACCTCAACCGACTGGTTTCCATTGGGCATCTGGACTACTTCCGCCGCCGCCCGCACATGCCGCGCTTCATGATCGACCGCTACCGCGAAGGGCTGATTATCGGCAGCGCGTGCGAGGCGGGCGAACTCTACCGCGCGGTGCTGGAAAATGAGCCGTGGGAGAAAATCAAGGAAATCGCGTCGTGGTATGACTATCTGGAAATCCAGCCCGTGGGCAACAACGCGTTTCTGGTGCGCGAGGGGCGCGTGGCGGACGACGAGGCGCTGCGGGACATCAACCGCAAAATCGTCCAGCTGGGCGACGAGCTGGGCAAGCCGGTCGTCGCGACGGGGGATGTGCACTTCCTTGACCCGCACAACGCCATCAACCGCTCCATCATTCAGGCGGGCATGGGCTACGATGATGCCGACATGCAGCCGCCGCTGTACTTCAAGACGACGAACGAGATGCTGGAGGAATTTGCCTACCTTGGCGCGGAAAAGTGCCACGAGGTCGTCATCGACAATCCGCGGAAGATTGCGGATCAGGTTGACAAGCTGCAATTGTTCCCTAAGCACCCCAAGGGCGAGGACACCTTCCAGCCATTCTGGGAGGACGCGGCGGACAACATTCAAAACATGACGTGGGGCACGGCGAAGGAGCTCTATGGCGATGAGCTGCCCGAAATCGTCGTGAACCGGCTGAACAAGGAGTTAAAATCCATCATTGGCTATGGCTTCGCGACGCTGTACAACATTGCCCAGCGGCTGGTCAGCAAGTCCAACGCGGACGGGTATCTTGTCGGCAGCCGCGGTTCGGTCGGTTCGAGCCTCGTTGCGCGCATGTGCGGCATCACGGAGGTCAACGCGCTGCCGCCGCATTACCGCTGCACCCACTGCCGCAAGGGCTTTTTCGACGTGGACAAGAGCCAATACAAAGTCGGCGTTGACCTGCCGGACAAGGACTGCCCAATCTGCGGTCAGAAGCTCGTGAAGGACGGCTTCGACATTCCGTTCGAGGTGTTCCTCGGCTTTGAGGGCGACAAGGTGCCTGATATTGACCTGAACTTCTCCGGCGAATATCAAAACCGCGCGTTCCATAACGTCGAGGAGTTGTTCGGGCATGACCACGTTTTCCGCGCGGGTACGATTACGGGTCTGGCGGAAAAAACGGCATATGGCTATGTGTCGAAGTACTTCGAGGAGCGCGGATTGCAAGTCGGCAACACGGAGAAGGAGCGTCTGGCGGCGGGCTGCGAAGGCGTGAAAAAGACGACGGGGCAGCACCCCGGCGGCATGGTCGTCGTGCCGAAGGAATACGAAATCTACCAGTTCACCGCTGTGCAGCACCCTGCTGACGACCTCAATTCCGACTTTACCACCACCCACTTTGACTTCAACTCCATGCACGACATTCTGGTCAAGCTGGACTGCCTCGGTCACGACGACCCGACGGTTTTGCACATGCTGGAGGAATTGACGGGCATCGGCTACAAGGATGTTCCGCTGGATGACCCGGACGTGCGAAGCCTGTTTTCGTCGCCCAAGGCGCTGGGCGTGACGCCGGAGGATATCGGCTGCCTGACGGGTACGTTCGGTGTGCCGGAATTCGGCACATCGTTCGTGCGCGGGATGCTCGACGAAACGAAGCCGACGACGATGGAGGAGCTGCTGCGCATTTCCGGCCTGTCCCACGGCACGGACGTGTGGCTGGGCAATGCGCAGGAGCTGATTGCAAACGGTACGGCGAAATTGAGCGAGTGCGTCTGCTGCCGTGACGACATCATGAACTACCTGATTGACAAGGGTGTTGCGCCGAAGATGGCGTTCACGACGATGGAGAGCGTCCGTAAAGGGCGCGGTCTGAAGCCTGAAATGGAACAGGCGATGATTGAACAGCACGTTCCGCAGTGGTTCATGGATTCGTGCAAGAAAATCAAGTACATGTTCCCCAAGGGGCACGCCGTGGCGTATGTGACGATGGCGCTGCGCGTGGCGTGGTATAAGGTGCATCGTCCGCTGGCATATTATTGTGCGTACTTCACCGTGCGCGGCGACGGCTTCGACGCGATGACGATGCTGATTGACCCCGCGACGATTCGCGAGAAAATCAAGCAGATTAAAGCTGACCCGAAGGCGTCCGCGAAGGACAAGGAAGCCGTGACGAGCCTTGAACTGGTGCTGGAGATGAACATGCGCGGCTTCAAGTTCCTGCCGTGCGACCTGTACAAGAGCGACCTGAAGAAATTCAAGATGGAGGGCGAAACGGGGCTGCGGTGTCCGTTCACGTCCTTGGGCGGACTGGGCGAATCGGCTGCCATCAACATCGTGCGTGAGCGCGAGCGCGGCCCGTTCATGTCGGTGGAGGACTTGAAGGAGCGCACACGCATTTCCAGCGCGGTCATTGAGCTGCTGCGGACGCACGGTTCGCTGGAGGGTTTGAGCGAAACCAGTCAGGTCTGTATGTTCTGAGGGGCATGGCGATTGCCCTCAGGCTGCCTTCGCTTTTGTGACTTTTATGTTTCTTGATTTGGATTGTTACAGGGGGATGCGCCTGCGGGCGCACCAAAGGGCTTTCCGATCGCCCTTTGGAAAC
>OLJA01000878.1_pt1 | contig 17684 bp, 13 predicted proteins | sample 1601401 | NCBI WGS metagenome assembly OLJA01 (sample SAMN01915217, study PRJEB22387) | human gut metagenome | isolation source: stool | host: Homo sapiens | place: USA | reverse complement strand
TGACGAGGCGAACCGTCTCAACGCGGCCGTGCTGCCTGCCGTGCCGGCGTTCGATCCGCTGGCGCAGCTCAACCCGGTGGATGGCGTCATGGTGCTTGACTGGGTCAAGCTTGCCGATGACGGTTCCGGAGATCTGATACTGCGCGTCTATGAGGCGGTCGGCGGCGAAGCCCATGCGAGACTTGCCGTCAACGCCGCTTTGGGGAAGGCCACGGTACGCGAGTGTTCCATTATGGAGGATGCGCGGCTGGATGCCGAATTGCCCGCGGCTTTTGCCGACGGTGATCCGTCCGTGGCAAGAACGGCGCAAGGAGCGATGCTGAGCCTGCATCCGTTCCAATTGGCCACGTTGCGCGTCAGTTGTGGAAGCGATGGTGGAAATACTGATGGGAATGAGAGCAGAAGCCTGCGATAGATGAGGAACTGGCGGCGGATGCGCTGAGCCGTGCGCCGCCTATTCCTTGGCTTGAGTCCACGCCTGAAGCTTCATACGATTGAGCTCGGTGTTGGGATCGTACGTGTCATCCAACCGCTCCTGATACATCGCGACCAGTTCTCCGCCGCGGCCCAACGCCTCCAAAGCGGCCTCACGAATCGACTCCCATTCGTACGGCACCACTTCCTCGGGGAACATGACCGTGCACTGGTTCGGTGCGTCACGCTCCACCAGATCGACGAAATTCAGCAGATCCTGCCACCGTTCGGCAGCGATCAGCCGCGCCGCGTACGCGTCGGCAAGCGGCTCGGACGTATGGTTGTCGCGCAGGAAACGATCGGCCTCCTCGGCATCGCCACTGATCCGCATCAGATCGTGCCGCAGGAACTGCACGGCATGGTCGAACTGGTTTTGCGCGGTCTGCGCAAGCTGCTGTTTGGACAGGAATGATGGGTCAAGCATGGCGAGATCGTTCAGTTCCTCGGGGGAGAGGGTAGGTGAACCGCCGGTAGTGGAATCGCCGGCAGCGCCCGTGGAATGCGTGATCGAGTTCGCGGTATCCGCGCCGTCCGCAGCGTCTGTACTATTCGTGCTATGCGCATTGTCCGCGTCAGAGGACGTATCACGGAGGTTGTGAGATTGCGTTGCGGTGGCGTCGCGTGCACCCGTATCGCCCGTAACATCACTGTCGATACTGCCGACGCTGTTCATAGTGTCGCCAGTAGTGCTGCTCGCATCGCCATTACCGGACTTCGCTGCGAAATCACGCATCGCGGCAATGCCCTTGTTCAACGCGTCATAGGCGAACATGCGCGTATCATCCCATTGCGCGAACGACAGTCCGCAAGACAGCAGCTCCACCATCTGCATGGTGTTGAGCCGGAAATCCTCATTGCACGCCACCTGCGTGATCATGCGCAACGCCTGCTCGCCCGTCATCGGATCGGCGTTGCAGGCCACGGCATCCATGTACACGCGTACGGTCTGAATCAGATCTTTCAGGTAGTCGAAACCCTCGTTGTCACGGTCGGCCACATTGCCGACGAACCTTGCGGTCATCTCCACAGCTTTGGCGAGATTGCCGACCGCGTCAAGCCATCGCGTGCTGATCACCGCGTTGCCGACCACCGCGTCCACGCCGGACAGCGCCTGCGAATCGATCGAAAACGTCGGCATATCGATGCGTGGAATCTCCACGCCCGTATCGGTACGTTCCGCGGTGGGCACCATGGAGGCGAGGGCGTCGAAATACCATTGCATGGGCATGTTGATGACCACGTCCGCGTCGGAAAGATTGGCGACCGGCACATCGTTGCGTTGCGCGGCATCCTCCTGGCTTGCTTCGCGGATGAGATGATTCCACAGGAAAGTCGGCCCGTCGAATTCGGCGGAACTGAGCCATCCGTTATTGACGTAGTCGGTGAGATCGTCGGCTTCCTGCCTGCGATTGAAGCTGCCCATGCGCCCACCTTTCCGTTGCGATGCCTGTGATTGCATAGTTGCGATTGTGCCGCAACAAGTAGCCGCACCAAGTATAGGCGGCGTCGGCTACGTCTGTGGAAGAGAGCGGAAAGGGCGGAATGAGGGGGAAACGAAAATAATGACGAAAATGAGACGGCAAAATGGCCGTTCGGTAAAATCGGACTATAATCAATCGCACATAACAGAACATGTTTTCAGCGCATTCGGAAATGTTTTCCGGGTGCGCTGAACGGTTTTTGGCGCAATATGAACGGAGGGCCAACACAAGATGAACGCACGCAAACTTGGTGCGGCGGCTGGGGCCATCGCTTTGATCGTAGGTCTGTTCACGGGATGCGGTTCGACGAACAGCGCTTCCGACGCATCGGCAGACGGCAATTCGAACGGCGGCAAAACCGTGACGTATTCCGCGGACGGTGCGAAGGACTCCATCCGCATCGCCTCCGGATCCGAAAACAAGGAAGTTGGCGGAGCCATCAAGCAGGCGGCCAAGCAGTCGAAAGTGTCGGTGACCGTCGACTACATGGGGTCGTTGGACGTTATGGACGCGCTGCGCAACAAAGGCCATCACGCGGGCAGGGATTACGATGCGGTCTGGCCGGCCAGCAGCATGTGGATCACCATGGGGGATATCAAGCACGTCGTCAAGGACCAGGTCTCCACGTCCACCACGCCGGTGGTGTTCGGCGTGAAGCAAAGCAAGGCTGAGGAACTCGGCTGGGCGAATACGGACGGTACAACGAAGCCGGTGTCCACGAAAGACATTATGGATGCGGTGAAGGCCAAGAAGCTGTCGTTCGCTATGACGTCCGCCACGCAATCGAATTCCGGAGCGTCGGCGTACATGGCGTTTCTGACGGCGCTGAACGGCGGTAAGTCGGCACTCACCAAAGACGATTTGAACGATGCTTCATTACGTAAGTCCGTGAAAACCGTACTGTCGGGCGTCAATCGTTCATCCGGCTCGTCCGACTGGCTGAAGGACATGGTCGTCAACGACCCGGATACGAACGATTCCATGGTGAACTACGAATCGCTCGTCATCCAGGCGGACAAGGCGTTGACGGCGAAGAACAAGGAGCCGCTGCTGGCCGTCTATCCGTCCGACGGCATCGCGATTTCCGATTCGCCGCTTGCTTACGTGGATCGCAGGCAGGACAAAGAGGATGCGTTCAAGCGATTCAGCAAGTCGATCACGTCGAAGGATTCCAAGAAACTGTTCGAACAGGCGGGTCGTAGAACCGGTTCGGACGGCACGCTGGCGTATGCCAAAGATGCGAAGGTGAAGGATTCGTTCCGTAAGGAATGGGGCGTCAAATCGGATTCATCGGTGCTGAAAACCATCACCATGCCATCCTCCGACATCATCGAACAGGCGCTCGACCAGTATCAGACCGTCCTGCGCAAGCCCGCTTACACCTTGTGGGTGGTGGATTATTCCGGATCGATGTCAGGCAAGGGCAAAAGCGGTGCCGTGGCCGGTTTGCAGGCGGCCCTCGACACCGATCAGGCACGCGCCTCGCATATCGAGCCGGGCGATGACGACGTCAACGTGTTCATCCCCTTCAACAGCAGCGCGAAAGTGGCGCAGGTCGCGCAAGGCAAGCAAACCGCGACCTTGCTGGCCGCCAGCGAAAATCAGGTGGCAAATGGCAATGCGGACATCTACAATGCGCTGGAAGTCGCGTTGAAGAATCTGCCGTCCGACCGCGACGATTACACGGTGGCGATCGCGCTGCTGACCGACGGGCAGTCGGACACGGCGAAGCTTGACGAGTTCAAGCAGCAGTATGCGTCCGACGGCAAGGGCGTTCCGATTTTCTCCATCATGTTCGGCGACGCGGATTCGCAACAGCTCGACGATTTGGCCACGCTGTCCAACGGCAAGGTGTTCGACGGACGCAACGGCAATTTGAGCGGCATCTTCCGCGAAGTGAAGGGCTACAACTGATTTGACGGTGTGGTGCTGATTGGTGCCAATGCCGCGGAAGCGGCGCTTGCCTGTGTTTGCGTTATCGTGCGCGACGTGACGGATGCGGCGCGAGTTGCTGCGTAAGCTGCTGCGCGTGCTGTGAAGTGTCTCTTTTCCCTACACGGAACGACGTGTGAAACAGTGTGTGAAACGTCTGCGCTGTGCGATAGATAAAACGGTGTTCGTGCGAGCGTGACGGTAGAATGGTGTGCTGTGCCGCATAGGGCGGCCAGTCCAATTAGGCCTCTGATGAAAAGGGGGAACCATATGAAGGTTGCAAGTGGCAATGTCCTGTGGCAGCAGCGCAAGCGCAATTGGTGCCGTACGCCGTTCACGTTCACCGTGTACACACTTACCGACCGTGAGCTGAGCGTCAAAACCGGCATTCTGAACGAGAGTTTCAACTTGATCAAACTGTTCCGCATCGTGGATATCAGCGTGGAACGTACATTCCTGCAGCGCATCTTCGGCATGAGCACGATTGTGCTGGATACGCGCGATCAGTCGTCCGGCAATGGCGTAGTGGCATTGAAGAACGTGCTGAACGGATTCGAAGTTCGCAAGGTGTTGCAGGAAGCAGTGGATGCCTCCCGTAGGGAGAACGGCATGTCGGCGCGCGAATTCCTGGGCGGTCCGGGTGGTCCTGCTGGTCCGGGATTCGGTCCAGGTCCTGACGGCCCTGCTCGAAGGTCACGCCAAAGACCGTGCGGGTTTCCAGCGGCTGCGGCTCGTAGCCGGGGTCAATCTGCACAATGGCGTAGTTGCCCTTTTTCTTTCCCTTCAGCACCTCAAGTGCGTCTGCATCATAGCCGGGGGCAATGATGCCGTCTGATACCTCGTGCTGGATGAGCTTGGCGGTGGACAAATCGCAGACATCGGAAAGTGCAATCCAGTCGCCGAAGCTGGACATACGGTCCGCACCGCGGGCGCGGGCATAGGCGCAGGCCAGCGGGGAGAGCTCGGTCTCCGGCGCAATGTGGTACATGGCGCGCAGGGTATCGTCCAGCGGCAGGCCGATGGCGGCACCGGCGGGGGAGACGTGCTTGAAGCTGGCGGCGGCGGGCTGGCCCAGCGCCTTCTTCAGGTCGCGCACAAGCTGCCAGGAGTTGAAGGCATCCAGAAAGTTGATGTAGCCCGGGCGGCCGTTCAGAATCTGTACCGGCAGGTCACTGCCATCGGCCATATAGATGCGGGCGGGCTTCTGGTTGGGGTTTGTGCCGTATTTCAGTTGAAATTCGTTCATATTAACCCTCCACAGCGGTGTATTTGTTCAGAATAATGTCCTCATAGGCGCCGGTCTCCAGCTCAATGCTACGGACAAACAGGCTGACCTTGTTGTCAGCGTTCAAGTTCTTCCACAGCTTTTTGGCAAAGGCGTCGGCATCGTTGGTGTCAATGGCCACGCGCAGCGGCTCCCCGGCAAAGCTGGGAATCGGCGCGCCGTTCTTGACGTAGGTGCTGATGAAATGTCCCTCCCCGGCCATGGGCTGGGGGTAATCGAAGGTCTGGCGCTGCACGCTGTCGGCGCGGCCCTCGTTGGATTTGACGATGGACAGCTTGTAGCCGCCGCGGCGCATATCCATCACGCCGGAGATGCGCGGTGTGAAGTTGGGGGCGTCATCCTCAAAGGTGCGGGTGGCAAGGGCGGCTTCAAAGCTGTAGCCGGGGAAAAGGTTGCCGTTCATAAACTGGGCAATCGTGTCGGTCTGGTCGCCGTTGGTCACCACGGTGGTCTCGCGCAGGGTCAGCACCGCATTGTAGATGATCAGATGCGGGTCCTCCAGCTTGGCGGGGTCGGCGGCTACCGTGCGGATGCCGCCCTCGATGGGCTCAAACACGCGGTTGCGGCTGTTGGCGCTGCGGCCCATAATCCAGTAGGCCACAAACGCCTTCTGGCCATCAGGGCTCTGCCCCAGCACAATGCCGCGGCCCGGGTATTCATTTCCGGCCAGATATTTGTACAGATTCTTTTTCATTGTTTATACCTCGTCACTGCACACCATCGCCAGTGCCTTGGGCAGCAGCTGCCACTCGGCCTCGACCATGACGCGCTTCTGCAATGTCTCGGGGGTGTCACCGGGCTGAACAGCCACGGCCTTCTGCAGCAGAATCGGCCCGCCGTCACATTCCTCGTTCACAAGGTGGACGGTTGCGCCGGTCAGCTTTACGCCGCGGGCCAGCGCTGCCTCATGTACGCGCAGGCCATAGTAGCCGGGGCCGCAGAAGCTGGGAATCAGACTGGGGTGGACGTTCAGAATTTTGTTGCGGTAGGCCGCAATGACCTTCTCGCCCAGCACGCTCAAAAAGCCTGCCAGCACCACCACGTCAATCTGGTGGCTTTGCAGCACCTCCAGCAGTGCGGTGTCAAAGGCGGCGCTGTCGGCGTAGTCCTTACGGCTGACAACCGCGCTCTCCACGCCGAAATTGGCGGCGCGCTCCAGCGCATACACGCCGGGTTTGCTGGCAACCACCAGCATGATTTTTCCGTTCGGGTTTTCGCCGCGGCGCTCACTTTCCAGCAGGGCCTGCAGGTTGGTGCCGCCGCCCGATACCAGTACCGCTACACGCTTCATACCAGCTCGACCCCGTCACCCTCAACGATGGTGCCCAGACGGTAGGCGTCCTCGCCGTGGGCCTTCAGAATCGCAATGGCCTTGTCCGCATCCTCGGGGGCAACGGTCAGCACCATGCCAACGCCCATATTGAAGGTGTTGAACATATCGTGCTCGGAAATGCCGCCCTCGCGCTGCATCACGTCAAACAGGGCAGGGGTGCGCACATCGGCCTTGGCAATGCGGGCTGCACAGCCCTTCTTCAGGCTGCGGGGAATATTCTCATAGAAGCCGCCGCCAGTGATATGGGACACGCCCTTGACGGTCAGCTCGTCCATAACGGCCAGCACAGGCTTGACGTAAATCTTCGTGGGGGCCAGCAGGGCCTCGCCCAAAGGCTTGTCCATGCCGTCAAAGGTTTTCTGCAACACCTCGGGGTGGTTGTCAATGTCAAAAATCTTGCGAACCAGCGAGAAGCCATTGGAGTGCACGCCGGTGGAGGGCAGGGCAATGATGACATCGCCCGCCTGCATCGTGGAGTTGTCCAGAATCTTGGCCTTGTCCACAACGCCGACGGTGAAGCCCGCCAGATCGTACTCATCCTCGGGCATCATACCGGGATGCTCGGCGGTTTCGCCGCCCACAAGGGAGCAGCCCGCCTGCACGCAGCCCTCGGCCACGCCCTTGACAATCTCGGCAATCTTTTCCGGGATGTTCTTGCCGCAGGCAATGTAGTCAAGGAAAACCAGCGGCTTTGCGCCCGCGCAGATCACGTCATTGACGCACATGGCCACGCAGTCGATGCCGATGGTATCGTGCTTGTCCAGCAGCATGGCAATGCGCAGCTTGGTGCCGACGCCGTCCGTGCCGGAAATCAGAACCGGGTGCTCCATGCCGGAGCAGTCCAGCTCAAACAGGCCGCCGAAGCCGCCCAGACCGCCGATGCAATTCTCGGTCATAGTGCGGGCCACATACTGCTTCATCAGCTCAACCGAGCGATACCCGGCGGTAATATCCACGCCTGCGGCGGCGTAGCTGGCAGAATAGCTTTTTTCCATAATAGAATCTCCCTTGCGAATCCGTTCGTATTTGTGGGGATGAAATTTTTACAGCTTTTTGTTCGGGTTTGACACGCTCAGCGGCTTGTCGTAGACAATGTCCATCGTCTCGGTGGGCGGGTTGACCGGGTATTCGCCGGTGAAGCAGCCTGTGCAGAAGCCGCACTTGCTGTGGATGGCCAGCTGCTGCACGTGCTCAATGCTCAGGTAGCCCAGACTGTCGGAGCCGACCAGCTTGTTGATTTCCTCCACCGTGTGGCCGGTGGCAATCAGGTCCTTCTCATCGGGAATGTCAGTGCCAAAATAGCAGGGGTGGGCAAACGGCGGTGCGCTGATGCGGTAGTGCACCTCGGCGGCACCGGCCTCGCGCAGAAGGCGGATGGTGCGGGCGCTGGTCGTGCCGCGGACGATGGAATCATCCACCAGCACAACGCGCTTGCCCTTGACTGTGGACGAGATAGCGTTCAGCTTGATGCGCACGCTGCTCTCACGCTGGGCCTGCGAGCCCTGAATGAAGGTGCGGCCGACATATTTGTTCTTGATAAAGCCCACGCCGTAGGGAATACCGCTTTCCTGTGCGTAGCCCAAGGCGGCGTCAAGGCCGGAATCCGGCGCGCCGATGACCACATCGGCGTCTACAGGATGCTCCTGCGCAAGGAAGCGCCCGGCCTGCAGGCGGGCCTCATGCACGCAGGTGCCCTCAATGACGGAATCGGGGCGGGCAAAGTAGATGTACTCAAACACGCACATCGTGTGCGGGGCCGTGCCGCAGTGGTCCTCCATTGTGCGCAGGCCGTTGTGGTCGGCAATCACGATTTCGCCGGGCTTCACGTCGCGGACGAATTTTGCACCCACGGCGTCCAGCGCGCAGCTCTCGCTGGCAAAGGCCCAGCCGTTGCCGTTGGGCAGCTCACCGATGCACAGCGGGCGGAAGCCGTTGGGGTCACGCGCCGCAATGAGCTTGGTGTGGGTCATAATGACCAGAGAGTACGCGCCCTCGATGTCATCCATCGTGCGGCTGACGGCCATCTCGATGTTGGGGGTCAGCAGGCGGTTCTGGGTCAGGAGATAGGCAATGACCTCGGTATCGGAGGTGCCGTGGAAGATGGAACCACTCATCTCCAGCTTGCGGCGCAGCTTGGGCGCGTTGACCAGATTGCCGTTGTGGCAGACGGCCATGGCACCCTTGCAGTGGTGCAGAACCATCGGCTGCGCGTTGGAACGGCTGCGCTGCCCGGCGGTGGCATACCGCACGTGGCCGGTAGCCATTTTTGCACCGTGGGGCAAATCTTCCAACACGCGCTTGGTAAAGACCTCGCTGACAAGACCCAGATCGCGGTAGCCGGACAGTACGCCGTCCACGTTCAGGGCAATGCCGCAGCTCTCCTGCCCGCGGTGCTGCAGCGCGTACAGGGCGCTGTAGACGGCGCTGACCATATCGGTCTCGCCGGTTTTATCATACATACCGAACACGCCGCACTCCTCGTGCAGGCCCGCGGCATATTGGGAAAATTCGTTCATGTTTTGCTCCATTTATCGGAAAGTAGAAAGCCGCAGCGGCAAAAGCCGAGCTCTGTCTGCGGAAAAAATCAGCCCAGCAGGCGCTTCATGACCTCCTGATAGGCGTCAGCCTCGCCGCCCATATTGCGGCGGAACAGGTCCTTGTCAAGATGTGCGCCGGTGGTGGCATCCCAGAAGCGGCAGGTGTCGGGGCTGATTTCGTCAGCCAGAATGATGGTGCCGTCCGGCAGGCGGCCGAACTCGAGCTTGAAGTCTACCAGACGGATGTTGGCGTCCAGCATAATCTTCTTCAGCACCTCGTTGACCTTGAAGGCATACTTGGCGATGATGTCCAGCTCCTCCTGCGTGGCCAGCTCCAGGGCCAGGGCATAGTAGTGGTTGATGAACGGATCGTGCAGATCGTCATTCTTGTAGCTGTACTCCAGAATGGGGGTCTTGAAAACCTTGCCCTCGGGCACGCCCATGCGCAGGCTGAAATGACCGGCGGCCACGTTGCGGATGATGACCTCCAGCGGCACAATCTCGACCTTCTTGACGAAGGTGTCGCGGTCATTGACCTCCTGCACGTAGTGGGTGGGGATGCCCTCCTTCTCGAGCTTCTGCATCAGAGCGTTGGACAGCTTGTTGTTGACAATGCCCTTGTCGCGGATGGTGCCTTTCTTCTCGCCGTCACCGGCCGTGGCATCGTCCTTGTAGTGCACCATAACGATTTCGGGGTCATTGGTGGCAAAAACCTGCTTTGCCTTGCCTTCGTACAGCTGCTCTTTGACTTCGTAATTCATGATAAACGCTCCTTATTTTTATTTAATATACTGTGTGTGGTTGACGTGTAAATATTACAGGGCCGCGGCCTCGGCGGCGATGGCGGCATCCTTTTTGGCAATGGCGGCGGCGGTGTCTGCGCGGAAGGCATCCAGCTTGGCTGCCAACGCGTCATCGGCCACGGCCAGAATCGCCACGGCCAGATAGGCGGCGTTCTTGGCACCGTTCAGCGCCACGGTGGCCACCGGGAAGCCGCTGGGCATCTGTACGGTGGCCAGCAGGGCATCCAGACCGTCCATTGCGCCGCCCTTCATTGGGATACCCACCACGGGCAGGGTGGTGTTGGCGGCAAAGGCACCGGCCAGGTGCGCTGCCATGCCCGCGGCGCAGAGAATCACGCCGTAGCCTTCGGCGCGGGCGGATTTGGCAAAGGCTGCGGCAGCCTCCGGCGTGCGGTGGGCCGAGAGAATGTGCGCCTCATACGGCACGCCGAAATCCTTCAGCACCGTGCAGGCGGACTTGACCACCGGCCAGTCACTGTCGGAGCCCATGATAATCGCAACTTTTTTCAATGTGGTAAACCTCCCTTACAAAAGCGAAACAGCGCAGTGCCCCATTAGGTTACACTGCGCTGTGGTTTTACTGTGAAAAGGGTATGACGGTACAGAACACCCATGTGAATCCAAAGACGCTGCATTGCGTTTGCCACACTAGATCCCCCTTTATAGAAAAGTAAGATGTGTCCTGTAAAACCAGTGTAAACTGTAGGGCGAAAAATTGCAAGTGGGCGGCGGACATTTCAGCCAAAAAACGGCACGGCCGGAGTTTTTACCGTCGCTTTTTGTCGTATTTGATGGGGTTTTGAGGGAAGTTGTCATACTTTAAACCGGTCTGTAAAATTATGCTGGTACAGCGGTGTGAAATGTGGTATGATAAAGGCAATTCTACAACTACCGTATACTTAAAGGAGCAGCCCTATGAATGAGCCCAGACGCCGCCTGACGAACCACGCCCTGCACGGCAAGGAAGAATGGTTCAAGCGCGTTTTCCGTGACCAGATCGCCGAAGCCGCGGGCATCCTGGAGGTGGTGCTGTCCGCTATTGTGCTGATAGCCCTGCTGATGAGCGTCATCCCGCTGCTGAAGCTGATGCCCGGCCTGCTCACCGACGCCGACAGTATGGAGGTACACACCTTTTTAAAGCGTGCGCTGGACATCGTCATCGGCATTGAGTTTATCAAGATGCTGGCCAAGCACAGCCCCGGCAGCGTGCTGGAGGTGCTATTGTATGCCATCGCCCGCCATATGATTGTCGGTCACGAGGACGCCGTGCAGAACCTTGTCAGCGTGGGCGCGATTGCGCTGATTTTCATTATCCGCAAGTATTTCTTTGTTCCGTCCTTCGGCCACAAGCTGCCCGGCGGGCAGCCTGCGCCCGATATTACAGAGCAAACAGAAAAAGAGGAATAAACCAAGGCAGGAGGTCTTGTGTATGTCATTTCCGGAAAATTTCGTCTGGGGTGCGGCCACAGCGTCCTATCAGATTGAGGGCGGCGTCTCAGAGGGTGGCCGCGGCGTTTCCATCTGGGATACCTTTTCCCATACGCCGGGCCGCATTGTGAACGGTGACACCGGCGACGTTGCCTGCGACAGCTACCACCGCTGGGCGGAGGACGTCGAGCTGCTCAAGGCCATGCACTTGAAGGCCTACCGTTTCTCGATTGCCTGGCCGCGCATTATCCCGGGCGGCACCGGCCCGGTGAACGCCGAGGGCCTTGCGTGGTACAGCCGCTTTGTCGATGCGCTGCTGGCTGCAGGCATTGAGCCGTATGTCACGCTCTATCACTGGGATTTGCCGCAGGCTTTGCAGGATAAGGGCGGCTGGCTCAATGCGGATACCGCCAAGGCCTTTGCCGAATATGCCCGCGTGGTGGCAGAACACTTCCGTGGCCGCGTCACACACTATTTCACGCTGAATGAGCCGCAGTGCAGCGTCGGCCTCGGCTATGCCACCGGCGCACACGCGCCCGGCTATAAGCTCGATGACGGCGCGGTTTTCTGCGCATGGCACAATACAATTTACGCGCATTGTCTGGCCGCGGACGCCATCCGCAAGGCAGACCTGGCGGCGCTGGTGGGCATTGCCCCCACGGGCCGCATCTGCACGCCTGCCACCGACAGCCCCGCCGATATCGCCGCCGCCCGGCAGGCCATGTTTGACCTGGAGGACGGCAACTGGACCTTCACCTACAGCCCGGCGCTGGATCCGATTGTGCTGGGCAAGTGGCCGCAAATCAAGGGCGGGCAGGCACAGCGCGTCATTGACGCCATCCCGCAGGAGCAGCTGGACGCCCTGCCGTTGGGGCGGTTGGACTTTATCGGTATGAACATCTACAACTCCATCGCGGTGCGTGCCAGAGCCGACGGCAAGCCGGAATTCTGCCCCCGTGCCGCCGGTCATCCGCGCACGGCCATCGGCTGGCCCATCACCCCCGAAGCCATGGAGTGGGGCCCGCGGTTCCTCCATGAGCGGTACGGCCTGCCCATCTTTATCACGGAGAACGGCCTTTCCTGCACCGACCGCATCCACCTGGACGGCAAGGTGCACGACCCGGAGCGCATCGACTTTACCCACCGCTATCTGCTTGCCCTGCGGCAGGGGATAGAGGCCGGGGCCGATGTGCAGGGTTACTTCCACTGGTCGCTGCTGGATAACTTTGAGTGGAGCGAGGGATACAACGAGCGGTTTGGCCTGGTGTATGTAGACTACCCCACCGGCACCCGCACCCCCAAGGACAGCGCGGCATGGTATAGGGAAACGATTGACGCCAACGGCGGCAACTTATAATAGAAAAGGTAATTATGTGCAGAAAAAATAAACGGGGATTCACGCTGGTAGAATTGATCGTGGTGCTGGTGATCCTGGCAATTTTGGCGTCCTTGCTGATTCCGGCGCTGACAGGGTATGTGACCAAAGCAAAAAAGCAGGCGGTCATCACCGAAGCGCGGGATGTGTGGACGGCTTCGCAGGCTGCGCTGACCGAATGTTACGCCCTGTACCCGGAAAGCTTTAACGACAAAAGCAATTCCTGCAGATTTACCATTACCGTAAACGGCGTGACCTACGAAAATGTGGGCCGCATCACAAACGGCGCACTGCACGCGATACAGAAAAATCCGAACGATAAGACAGAGGCGGGCAGCTCCAGCCGGAGAGTGGCCGCCCAGGTGCTGAAGTATCTGGAGAGCGACGGCAAAAATCCGCGCTATACCTTTGGCAACGGCAGCCTGATCAGCAACGCTATCAAGCCGAGCGCCTACTTTAAAAGTAAGCCTAAGAAAACGGACGTTATCATCCAGATCTTCCATACAAAGGAGGGGCGGGTCGTAGCCATCAACTTTGCAAAGGATGGCTATATGGCAACCATTGTGCCGGGCCAAGAAACGACCTGCGAGTATGACGGAGCCTGTATTGCCTCCAAGGGCTGAGATAAGAGAATAAAAACAGGCTCCCCTCATCACAAGGGGAGCCTTTGCTGTGCCTATTTATATTGTATAAATCAGAACAGGCCGGTGATCTTGCCGTTCACGTTCACGTCAATATCCATGGCGGCGGGGTGTTTGGGCAGGCCGGGCATCGTCATGATGCTGCCGCAGACGACGACCACAAAGCCCGCACCGGCGGAGAGCCGCACCTCGCGGACGTTGAGGGGGAAGCCCTCCGGTGCGCCGGTCAGCTTGGCGTTGTCGCTGAAGGAATACTGCGTCTTGGCAATGCAGACCGGCAGGCCGCCGTAGCCCAGGGCGGTCAGCTCGTCCAGTGTCTTTTTGGCGGCGGCACTGTAGCTGACACTGCCTGCACGGTAGATTTTCTTCGCTACAGCATCAATCTTGTCGGTGAGCGGCGCGTCCAGTTCATAGGTGTATTTTACCTGGGCGGTATCGTCCAGAATCGACAGCACGGTTTCGGCCAGGGCCTTGCCGCCCTCGCCGCCCTTGGCAAAAACCTCGCTCAGGGCACAGGGCACACCGGCCTTGGCGCAGACCTCATGGATAACGGCCATTTCCTCGTCCGTGTCGGTGGGGAAGGCGTTGATGGCCACACAGACCGGCACGCCGAAGCCCTGCAGGTTCTCAATGTGGCGGGCCAGATTCACAGCGCCGGCCTTCACGGCCTCGGCGTTGGGTTTGCTCAGGTCGGGCTTAGCAACGCCGCCGTGGGATTTCAGCGCACGGACGGTAGCAACCAGCACCACAGCGGCGGGGTGCAGCCCGGCATAGCGGCACTTGATGTCGAGAAACTTCTCCGCGCCCAAATCTGCGCCGAATCCGGCCTCGGTGACAACATAGTCCGCCAGCTTTAGGCTCAGTCGGGTGGCAATGGCACTGTTGCAACCGTGGGCAATGTTGGCAAACGGGCCACCGTGGATGATGGCGGGGTTGTTTTCCAGCGTCTGGACAAGGTTGGGGTCAATGGCGTCCTTCAGCAGGGCGGTCATAGCGCCCGCTGCGCCGATTTGCCCGGCTGTGACCGGCTGGCCGTCATAGGTGTAGGCGCAGACAATGCGGGACAGGCGCTCCTTCAAATCCTGCAAATCGGTGGCAAGGCAGAAGATGGCCATAATCTCGCTGGCAACGGTAATATCAAAGCCGTCCTCGCGCGGGGTGCCGTTGACCTTGCCGCCCAGACCGTCCACAATGAACCGCAGCTGGCGGTCATTCATATCCATGCAGCGCTTCCATGTGATGCGGCGGGGGTCGATGTTCAGCGGGTTGCCCTGCTGGATGCTGTTATCGATCATGGCAGCCAGCAGGTTGTTGGCTGTGCCGATGGCGTGCAGGTCACCGGTAAAGTGCAGGTTGATATCCTCCATGGGCACCACCTGTGCGTAGCCGCCGCCGGCTGCGCCGCCCTTGATGCCGAACACGGGGCCGAGGGACGGCTCACGCAGGCAGAGCATGGTCTTTTTGCCCAGAGCGTTCATGGCATCGGCCAGACCCACGCTGGTGGTGGTTTTGCCCTCGCCCGCCGGGGTGGGGCTGATGGCGGTGACGAGGATCAGCTTGCCCTGCTTTTTGGCATCGTGGATCAGGCGGTGATCGATCTTGGCCTTGTAGCGGCCATAGGGGATCACGTGCTCATCGGAAAGGCCCAGCTGGGCGGCGATCTCGGTGATGGGTCTCATTTTGGCTTCCTGTGCGATCTCGATATCGGTTTTCATCAGACATCCTCCTTGACAAACCCTCTCAGTCTGTTCACTTCGTTCACAGCCAGATCCCCCGAAGGGGGAGCTTTTCACAGCGGAAATCTCGCCCGGCGGGAGAAATGGAGTTGCGCAGCGATGACGGAAAGGAATGAAAAAAAGGGCAGCTTTGCGCAGCAATTGCGCAAGGCTGCCCAGACGGTCGGCATTGACTCTCCCGCCATCCCTGCACTGTGGTGCTCCACAAGGTTCCGTCAGCAGAGATACGGTCTCTATGCAGTAAAGATAGCACAATGCCGGGGTGTTTGTCAAGGAAAAACAGCGTCAAATATTTTGCGTTCTACAGCCTGTTGTGGTATACTTATCATGGTTTACTATGAAAATTTAGAAAGCAGGAATCCCTTTTATGCTGCAAAACCCTGAATTGCATTATCTGGATAACGCCGCCACCACGATGGTTGCTCCCGAGGTGGCGGATGTCATCGACAAGGCCATGCGGGAACACTGGGCAAACCCGTCCAGCCTGTACGGCCCCGGTGCCCGCAGCGAGGAAGCACTGAACACCGCCCGTGCCGCTGTGGCCCGCACACTGGGCTGCAAGAGCCGGGAGCTGTACTTTACCTCCTGCGGCAGCGAGAGCAACAATCTGGCCCTGCTGGGCGCGGTGCGCACCCGCACTTTCGGCAAGGGCATCGTGGTGTCCGGCTTTGAGCACCCCAGCGTCCAGCGCCCGTTGGAAGAGCTGGCGAAGCAGGGCTACAACGTCACGGTGGTCAAGCCCCGCCCGGACGGTACATTGGACATGGACCAGATGCTGGAGCATGTGGACAAAAACACCATCCTTGTGGCCTGCATGATGGTGAACAACGAGGTGGGTACCCGCAACGATGTGGAACGCCTTGCCGCCGAGGTCAAGTGCCGCAACAGCCGCACCATCGTCCATGTGGACGCGGTGCAGGCGTGGATGCGTGTGCCCATCAAGTTGGACAACATCGACACCCTGTCGGTGAGCGGCCACAAGATCCACGCTCCCAAGGGCATTGGCGCGCTGTATCTTTCTGACCGTCTGGTACAGGCGTTCCGGTCGCCGTACCTCGGCGGTGAGCAGGAGCGCGGCCTGCGCCCGGGCACCGAAAACCTGCCCTACGCCATGGGTCTGGCGGCAGCTGCCACCCGTCTTGCTAAGACCATGAAGAGCCGTGACACCGCTATGAAGGCTCTGAACCAGCGTCTGCGGGACGGCCTGAAGGCCTTTCCGGAGGTGGAGCTCAACAGCCCGGAAAACGCGGTGCCCGAGGTGCTGAACTTCAGTGAGATGTGCATCAAGAGCGAGACCATGCTGGCATGGCTGGCCGAAGCACAGGTGTATGTTTCCTCGGCAAGTGCCTGCGGCCGCGGCCAGCCCAGCCACACGCTGGCAGCCATGGGCAAAGACCCGCTTGCCATCGACACGGCCATCCGCGTGTCCTTCTGCGGCGACAACACCCCGGAGGATGTGGATGCTTTCCTCAACCGCTTTGAGGACGGTATGAAGCATCTGCAGAAGATCAGAAAGTGAAAAATAACAAATCCTACGATCAGGAGATACAACATTTATGCATGAAATCATTATGGGCTATCAGGGCGAGATGTCCCTGAAAGGCCTCAACCGCAACCAGTTCGAGTCGGCGATGATGAAAATTCTGCGCTACCGGCTCAAGACCGTGGGCAAGTTCAAGGTCTACTGCACCCAGTCCACCTTTTACATGGAGCCTGAGGAAGAGGACGTGGATATGGACCTCGCCTTTGACCGGGTGAGCAAGGTGTTCGGCCTTGCGGCGCTCAGCCGCGCCGTGGTGTGCGATAAGGACTTTGACACCATCTGCCAGACCGCTGAGGATTACCTCGGTGCCAGTCTGCACGGCATCCGCACCTTCAAGGTGGAAGCCCGCCGCTCCGACAAGACCTACCCCATGACCAGCCCTGAATTGATGCGGGAGCTGGGTGCCTATCTGCTGGGCAAACACAACTACCTCAAGGTGGATGTGCATAACCCGGATTTTAAGGTGATCGTAGAAATTCGTGATTACGGCGCGTATATTCACGGCCCGAAAATACCCGGTGAGGGCGGTCTGCCCGTGGGCACCAGCGGCCGTGCATTGAACATGCTGTCTGGCGGCATCGACAGCCCCGTGGCAGCTTACCGCATGGCAAAGCGCGGTCTGGCACTGGACCACATCCACTTTGCGTCTCCGCCGTACACTTCGGAGCGCGCAAAGCTCAAGGTGAAGGCACTGGCGCAGCTCACCAGCATCTATACGGGCAGCTCCAATCTGTTCGTCGTGCCCTACACCAAGCCGCAGGAGTACATCCGGGATAATGCTCCGGATGTGCTGTTCACGGTGCTGATGCGCCGCAGCATGATGCGCATTGCCAACGTTATTGCCAAGAAGCAGGGCTGCGAAGCCCTCATCACCGGAGAGAGTCTGGCACAGGTGGCCAGCCAGACCGTCAAGGCCCTGCAGTGCACCGATGCTGCGCAGGATCTGCCCATCCTGCGCCCGCTCATCGGCATGGACAAGACCGAGATCGTGGAGACGGCCCGTCACATCAACACCTTTGAGACCAGCATCCTGCCCTACGAGGACTGCTGCACCATCTTCACCCCGCCGCACCCGAAGATCCGCCCCGAGCTGGCAGAGATCCTGGAGGCCGAAGC